>Ga0265298_10000215_pt1 | contig 89580 bp, 103 predicted proteins | sample AusTroGonzalo_MG_3_FD_193486 | JGI IMG/M metagenome (GOLD analysis project Ga0265298, IMG submission 193486) | Bovine rumen microbial communities from tropical cattle in Woodstock, Queensland, Australia - Gonzalo_01 | ecosystem: Host-associated > Mammals > Digestive system > Stomach > Rumen ...
TACTAAAAACTTCTTTATTTTTTCAATTTCTGCAAGCTCTATGAAAAGATTGCTGCTAAATTTTAATCTCGACATAATTTATTATTTTTTATTCATATTTACTAATAACTGTAAAAACATTCACATTATTAAACGGGTATAGGTATTTTTCAATAATTTCAATTAACTCATTACGTCTTATGTTATTGTTGTTAGAACGGAAATAGGTGTGAAAAATGTCAGGACTTTGAATAAATCCTAAACTGAACGCATCTACCCTTCCATCATTTTTGGAAGGCAATATATTTTTACCTCTTACCAGCGGTCTGATATTCAAATTTTTGAAAAATAAATCGGTGCCAGCGTCTGCATTAAATTTTATATAGGGACAAAAGTATTTAGTAGTATTATTATTAAATTTCAAATTAACGAAATCTGAATCATCATTAACCTCGTGAACCGCTATACTCTGATATGAACGCAATATGAAAGTAATTTTATACCAAATAGCATCTTCAAAAATAGATAAATCTTTATTACTAACAAAAGTATCGCTTATCATACTTTCATCAGTAAGGCAAAAAGCATCGTTAAGCGGCTGCCCATTCTCGTCAAATCCTGATATTTTTGTTTCAAAATTCATAGAACTTGCATTTTGCGCCTTTGTGAATTCAAAGCTAATTTCATAATCAAGGTTATGGTCGCAAACAAAATTACGACATAAAAGTTCAAAATATCCGTTAGATAAAAAACCTATTTTAATAATATCGTTATTTAATGTATAAGAGCCTCCCGAAACATCTATGGAATAACTATACCACGGGAATGAATTCATTCCTCTATAAGCCTTGTTTAATTGCTTACTATCTCCCGTGCCTCTATAAAGAGGGGATGAAGTTCCAATACAAAGCCCTAACCTATATTTTTCTATATTTTCATACAGCAGTTCATCGCAAATCCTGCTTCTAACCAATCTCAAAAATTCACCATCAACTTGAAGCGTATCGGAATTTGGCAGCTGATACCCTTTATGCTTAAAAATTAACTCCGTGCCTCTATTATGAATTTGAACGTAATAATCCTTTATCATATTCTGCAAATCCACAATATCAATGCTGCCATCATTAACGTACAAACCCCATTGCTTAACATATTCTAACAGCAACTCTTCATCGTTAAACAAATTCTCAAAACGCTTATTAAAGCAGATGAGGAGAGCGAAAAATTTAGCAATGGCTGAAGTCAATGCTATATAGTCTTCATCTTCATCATAGTTTCGGTTTTCGCCACGTTCAATATAGTTAGGCACAACCCCACGGAAATACAATTTTTTGAATAGGTTTCGTTCCGCTAAAAGAAGCTCCTGACTTCCAACCATCGGTGCTAACGCTGAGCTCATAAGGGTTGGAGCCTTAAATGGATTATCCTGCCAAGTTCCGTTAAAGGTTATATCATTAAAGGTTATAACGCCAGTAGCATCGCTTCCAGCTCTTACGTATCTAATCTGAATATGCAGATAATTATCAAACAATCTATATGTCTTTGATGAAAGGTTAGTGACGTTAAGCTCTTTCCAATCATCCCAAAGAACGTCATTAACGCTAGCCCTATACTCTTTTTCCAAATATCTTTGAGCAGTTATGCCCGTAATATTTTCAACAAAAGAGGTTAGATTTACACTACCACTTGCCTGAATATTTACGTTCACGACTAATTCATCGCCTATGTTATGTAATTCGTTATCCATTGTACTCTAAATTTTCGTTATTTAATGTGTAATTGCTTTCCAAATCACCTTCTACGGATATTATCAAATCTCCATGCGGATTTAATTCAACAGACGACTTTTCAGCGTCATTAGACACTATTAGTTCACCTTCTATACCTCTTATACCATCAATCTCCATATCTTCTTGTAAAACGCTTGTTTTATAGATTGAGGGGTTGGTATTATTGTTAGCGTTCAAGTCAGAAAAACACGTGACTGTAATCTGACCGCTCGCCTGCGTTACTTCCGTATATGTTTTTACACTAACTTCTGTTACCATAGCTCTTAAATATTTCTCAAAACACCCTCTGAATATTCATAATCATACTCGCTCGGATAATAAACATCACCCAGCACTCCGTTATTATCAATCACTATATTGCCATTTAGGTTTCTCATTATAAAGCTGCGTATTATTGGCAATTGATGTAATTCTACGTTCATATCGCTTCGTGGAGAAAAATATTCATCGGGACAATATCTAACACCATCCACTGTTTTAACTGAAAATAGCAGATTTTCCCATTCTACCTTATCACCATACCTCCAATATCGGTAATCAAAATTACTCGCCATCTGAACTTGGATATTTTTCCGAACTATATCAACGTCATAGGCTGGGTCAATATCAACTCGGAAATCTACATCTACATACTTCCACTCCACGTTATTTAGCTTAACGGAATAATCAGTATTATTCAGCCTCATTAGCTCGTTCAGGGAAAGATATTCAAGAGAACGTGCAAGCATATCATCAAACTCTTGCGGAGTGAAATCAACCCCATTATTAGATACAACATAAAGATTTATCTTGCCATCTGCATCGTAACCGCCTTTAATAACACGCAACACTCTTTCATTGATACGCATAAAAACCTGCTCAATATAGGACAACGTGGTGCGTGCTAATTGATTCACACTTTCTTTGATACGCTTTCTGAAGCTCTCGTCATCCTCCTCATCTAAACCTCCAACAGCCCTAAATTCATTAAAGCATTGAATATGTCCGCTCGGTGCAGGGCTTACGCTCGTTATAGTAAGGGGACTAACATTGGCAGACAACCCAGCTGAATTACTGCTAACTTTAATTAGTGCATACCCGTTAGCATCTATTGTTACATCGTCATTTTGCGTAAATACAACCCCTTCGGTACTTGTGTAAGTCGTACCCGTTAAATAGGTCGTTCCAGGCTCTGCAATTACACGTACATAAGTCGTGCTGCCCTGCGCCCCGTGTCTTGGTGATATTCCCCTTAACTGAGCCAAGGCATCAAGATATTCACCATAAGCCGTATCGGGGAATATATGCCCCTCAACTATACTTTGATTCATAAGACACTTCTGCGCCATTTTAGCACAACCAAAGGCAATGCCATTCAAAACAGACTCATTGCTTACATCCGTAACCTTATCTGTCTTATTGAGCAGCACCTCTATGAATATCTGCTTCAAAAAATCGCTGTTATATACTTTCGTTATCATATGTTTAGATTTTGAATTAAAGAATAATCGTACTTTGTTTTTATATTTACTTCAATCTCCAAGCTATCGCCATTAAACTTCAAATTGTAAATCTCTATGCCGCTAAATATATCATCCTGCAAAAAGTTATTTTCAATCTGAGTGAAAATTTCATGATACGAAAAAGATTTTACATTAGAGCCCAAGAACTTATTATCAACACCAAAATCCACTATTTCAGGGACATCCCCCTTCTTCAAATTCAAAAGCACAAGGCTCTTTTGCTTTATATTTTCCAAATACTTAACAATCTCCAAATCGTTTTGCTCAAATGCAATCTTTTTGGATATATCCTTACCATATACGTTATCACCCTTCAAAACATCAATTATGGTGTTTACTTGCACGGAAACAGAATTGGTAGTGTACTTAACCTGCTTCAACTCGTCAATCTCCCAATCCGTTTCTTCAATATCGTTATTACGCATAATATCAACCCAAGAAGCCTCGTTGTCAAAGTTATCGTATTTTAACTCATTTTCAACATCCTCAAAGGTCTTCATACCCCCTACGCTGCCCGTAATCTCTTTCACGGGCTTGTATCCATTTACTGTCTTGGTAACGTGATAATATTTAGGCAGCTTGGCAATTTTATTTATGTTATCGTTAAGGCTCTCTAAATAATCCAGCAGCTCCCAAAATCCACAATCGTTCATCTTATTGCTAAAATTATTCACCACACTGATTAAATTAGCATTATCTTCAATCAAACTTGATAGCATCTGCAATTTATCATTATCTATTGAAGTTGTAGAGCCTGAAAAATATGCCTTCAAATCCGTTAAACAATTTTCATTGAAATACGAATATTTTTCAAGAAAAAATATCAACGGATATTTCGTTATCTTTTGAAATTCTATTATTTTTCTATACATATTATCCTCTATTGCTTATTTTGAAATTCTGCTTCAAACCAACATAACCTTTAACTGGAGTTTCATCTAAATCGCTATTACGTTCAGACTTGTTATACAAACCATATGTATTCAGGTGCAAGTTTACATCCTTTAACACATTAGTTATCCCGTTATTAGATATAGTTTTCAAAAAATTATTCACTAAATCTTCAACCTTCTCTTTTTTATCCCTATAATCATACCATTCTCCAATAGCGGTCATATTTACATTATAAAACCACATAAAATTGTTTTCGGTAGATATATTAAAATCAAACCCCATTATATTAACATAATAGTGCGAATTGAAAGTATAGTTATGAAATATAAGGTGATAATATTCCCTATGCGAACACTCTACAATCTTTTGCAGCATCTTAATAGCTCCATACCCCGTCTTAATCAAAATTTCACTATCAAAAAACGCACCGACATTACCACTCAAAAGTTTCCTAAAACCAACTTCAGTGTTTATCTCTTTGGAATTAGTAAGAAGCCGCAATTTACGACCAAATGTACCCTGAATAGATATATTGAACGGATTAAAAGAGTCATTCACAACAGTATAAAAACCACCTATCGTTTTAACATTTGAAATAATAGGCTGCTTTTGCTCAGCAATATTATTTGGCAATACATCAAATAAAAGATAGGCAACCATATTATCATTATCATCCCTTAACTCAAAAGCGCATCGGTAATATTCAAAGTTATCAGGCGCAACCATATTCAAAGCCTCACCGCCTACAGCTGCTAATGACTCCCTTAAAGCTCTGAGCTGCCCTAATCCTAACCGCTTCAAAAATTGTGTTTCCATATTACTCTAATTTAGATTTTTGAGACAGAACATTATCAAGCTGTGCCGCTATCGCTTGAATGCTTGATGCATTAATCGGAATGGATGACGTACCTCCTGAGGGTGGGCACGTTACAGTTATAGCGGACACCACATTTATCAAATTGTTTAATAACTGTTTTAACTCATTGCCTAAAACCATAGGGGTGGTGCCTGCGTTATGTATCACCTTACCATCTGCCTCTAACTTTATATCCTTATCGCTCTTTATTCTTACACCATAATTATTTGCCCGTATTTCGTTTGAAAACTCATCTTTATACGTTAGCCCATCATTTATCTTATAGCCTAATTCTGCGCTTGTTTCATCGTCTTTGTATATCGTTACCCTGACTTCATCCCCCGTTATAGCGGTTAATGACTTTTCGGCTTCAATATTCACTTCGTTATCGGTATAGATATTTATTTTTGAACCCTTGTTTTTAGATATTACTTTTATGTTATAATTCGCTGGAGTATCGTTATCGCCTGATAATATTACACTATACATAGCGTTTTTAGCGTCATACACCACATTTACACTCTTATCCCTATACTCTTTATACACACGTGCCTGAGCTTCCTTTAATTCAAAGAATTCACCATCCTCGTTAAATATAGAGGTAATGATTGGGCATTGAGAATAATCGTTCATAACCCAAAACACTGGAGAGCCAAATAAGTCATCATCTACGTTTGTTGGAAATCTTATTTCCTGAAGCACCCGTTTATCAACAAGCACATCAGGCAAAACCCCATAGAAATGACCGCCCGCTATTGTTACCCTGCTTGTAGAATAGCAATTTTTTATGTATTCATCCCTATCTACTTCAATAGGCACGATAACAAAGCCTATGCCTGAAATACCAGCTCCAGCTTCTATGCTATTTATCTTTAATCTTTTATTCCTTATCATATTAAAAATTATTACCAAAATCTATCGTTATCTTCAGAATGTCTCAGGAAAAAACCAAAGCTATCATAATTTACCTTCCATGAAGATAATAGCTCAGGCCAATCGGCAAATTTTATCTTATTTACAAGTTCATCAAAATTACCAAAATCTATGATATTAAAATAGCTAATTCTATCGCCATTAGGCAACACATTTTCTTCAATATATCTAACGTCCATGCCGTGCGACAACGACAGCTGGGTTGTCATATTTCCGTTAAAATCTAAATTATGCCCAACTCCCTCAACATAGAATTTTCTCCCGTTAAACGTAACAAAGGTGCCTCGCTTTATAGGTCTTATTCCAAAAAGCACTACGTCAGCATTGTATAAAAATGGATTATAAGCATTTGATTCAATTATGTATCTAAAATCCAAAAGAGCGTTACGGATTACAAAATTAGCCTGCCCGCCATCTTTATTATTCTTGCCAGCATAAGCATAAGTGTAGTAATTACTCTGCACGCTGAGCGGCTTGCTGCCCCACATTTCGGCATACTCTTTGAAAAAAACCGCTGGAACATACTGCTGTAGTTGCGGTGCTACTAATAATTCCGCTTGCGGTATATATTGATACCAAGAATAGATATTAGCTGTATTTTTAGTGATAGAGTATTTGATAACATCCTTCATTTCTATTTCATACGCTACTTTTGAAGTTCTAACTCCTACTGAATCAAATGGCGGCTTACGTACAAAAAAATAATATTGACTTCCAATCGTATCTCCAAAAAATTCAACCATAGGTTTTTGGCAAACTTTATTAAAAAAGTTTGCGAGAGAACCAGTCATAGTAGATATGCTGCTGTCATAAACCTGCTTATCCCTAACATCCTTATCAATCAAAACCTTAACTATTTGCCAAATTCCATTAGCATATTTTTTTTCATAAACATACTCATTCTCGGTTTCCCATTCCGTTGCAGAATTATCAATTTGATTACTCGGTACCAAAAAAGATACTTCCTGTTTATTGAATTCATTCGCCCCTACATTTCCCGTTAAATTTTCATTTAGCCAATTTATAGGGTTAATAGCATGGGTTGAATCAGTGTAAGTTATTCCCCTACCGACATTTTTATGAATTTCAAGATGCAGATGCGCCCCCGTACTACTGCCAGCCGTTGGGTCAGTTTTATCACCGCCCGTATAGCCTAATATAGTGACACCAGCCTTAACCTCCGTACCACTTCTAATGCCATCGGCTTTTTTAGTCAGGTGCATAAATACTATTTGATATTTTTCACCACTGCCATTCGTATAAACCATCCATCCATATAAACCAGCTCCAATTACTTTGCCGCTACTATCTTTTTGTATGTTGTAATTCCCCCAAATCCCGTCAAAAGGGGCATAAATAGGAGTTCCCGAAGCTACGGCAATATCTATGCCATAATGCGGCTTCATTTTATGTGTAATAGGGTGCTCACGCATTCCGTATGGAGATGAAATGCGTAAAGATGTTTTACCACCAAGCCAACCTTCTTTGAATTTATTATCGGGCATAATCTTTATTTTTTAGTTTGAAAATCTGTTTTTTTAGTTCTTTCATCTCCCCAAGGCTCAAATAAAGAGTCAGGCGCCACGCTTATATTAGCCAGCCTGCCTATCGTGCCTAAAATTACAGTAGCAATATCAAGGTACCTTAAATAAAACATATTCAATTGTCCATAAGGCAAACGCAATCTGTCAAATGGCTTCCCGTTAAAAACATTATCAATATCTTGAACATCACCGCCAGCCCTTCCCTTTACATTATTAAACATATCGCTATCAACATCGTTTGTTGCAGATACATTAAAGAAAAAAGAGCCGTCATCCCGTATAAGTTTCATAAGGTCGCTGCCATTGATAGACACGTTCACATTAGCGTTAGCATCTATACTAACATCAACACTATCTACTAAACCAATCATATCATAACTATTATCCTGCACTTTATACTCATCTGATGTATTATAATTGCTTGATAATCTTATTAAAAATATATCATTTATATTAAACAATTTCAAAACATCATCGCGTATAGTTTTTTTATCAATATCATATTTTCTCCCGAAATAATTGAAAAGATAGTAATTAAAATCAGAATAATTAGCAACATTAGAAAAATCCTCACTAATAGTTATTTTATGATTTTCGATTTGTAAATAAGGGGAAAGTGAAAAACCTATATTTAGATTAAATGTTCCGCCTGAAGCTGATACATTTGTAGATATTGATTTAATAAAATCGTTAGTTAAAAGATAAAATTTAATAAATTCATTCAAATTATTGTGAATCAATTTATCTCCATATTTAGACATATACAACGTCTTTTTAGGATAATAAAAAACAGCCGCATCGGGTGAAAGTTTAACACTATCCTTATCATATTTATACAAATTAGATACGTTATCAACAATAAAATTATCAACTGAATTAGATTTAACATAAGCATTAGTGTTTTTTATAATCAATTCAATATCTACATTCTTTGCATCTGTTTTTAGCTCACACGGGCATGGCAAAAAAGTATCAAGAGTCAAATCATTTTCAGTGATAGCGGTATATTTACCTAAATCGCTCTGCACCTTTAATTTTTCGCTAAAAGTAAGCTGGGAAAACACTAACCATCTATTCTCCTCCAAGAATTCATCGGGGTTCACTTTAATATTAGTGTTTTTATCTAAAAACTCCCTTAAACTCTTGCAATTACTATCATCATTAAATAGCTTTATATCCATAGCATTACATATCTTCTAATTTTCTCCAAATTCTTGATAACCAGTCTGAAATTTCATTTCCAACCTGCGTAACTTGATTAACGTATAAATCGGCATTACCAACTCTCCATTTCATCCATTCGTCACCTACATTACCCCAATTGCCGTTACGATTGTAATCAAACTTTGATTCACCCGTTAATATTCTTAAATACTCATCCCTCCTATCGGGCGCCATTCCTGGCAAAAGCTGCTTAAATGCGAAATAACCCATTTCAGTGTCAGTACCACCATATAAATCGGTTATTTTCTTAACAACTTTTTGCATTATCTCTAATTCGTTCTCAGGATTTATGATATATCTATCAATTTTAGACAAATCATTAGTCCCCAGTATTTTTCCAACTTCTCCATAAATCAATGCCTGCATTCTATCGTTAGCAGGATTTTGAATCATATTTTGAATTGTTTGAATATCGCTAATAGTTCTTTCATCAAATAAATTAGATGACCAATTTTCGTCACCATTATAATTAGCGGCTAATGTCCCAAGCAAATTAGCGGCTGGTACCATATTAGCTAATGAGTTACTTCTACCACTATAAGATTGTAAAATTGATTCATAAGCATTTAATACAGTTTTTGCATTAGATTTATCTTTTGTCGTAAAACCTTCAAAACTACCAGTCAATCTGCCCATAGCATAAGCAGGCTGAAAAAAATCAGATTTACCAACTGCACCTCTGCTGTATTTAGTCAATGCCGCCAGCTCTCCTCTTTGAAGCCCAATATCTCTTTCCGTTGCTAATAAGGCTAATGTTTGATTTTTCCAATTTCCACTTCTAACACCTCCTGCTACGGAATAGTTTATAGCTGCTTGAGAAAAATCTTTTAACTCCATTCCCAAATCTGTATATGATAATCCTACAAACGGCTCTATTGCCTTTTCATCAACTTGAAATTTTGAATAATCTCCACCAACACCACCAAGAATAGCCCAAAGTTCTGAAACATCATCCCCCTCTCTGACACTATCTAAAATACCCTTCGACACCCCCATCGCTAAACCTATCCAGCCTAACGCTCTACGGGCTGCAACCTTACCCATACCACTTGCTAAAACAGCAGCGTTAGCAAAATTTCCAACTCCACCAACTAAATCACCTTGTTGTAATGACGAAAAAGCACCGCTTATATTTTGAGTCATCATATAAGTGCGCATTTCATCAAAATCATCCTTTTTCTTTCCGCTCATAACACGTGAAATCTTGCTGTTCACGTCATTAATTTTCGCTTGAGCAGCAATAGCTTCCTCTTCAGTTGTAGCTGAATCACGTTCTAATATCAATTGCTTTCTCTCCTCTTTAAGCTGCCCAAGGTAGGAGCGTGGCGCCCCTGATTCAGCCTCCCGTTCAAAATAAGCGGTTAATTGCCTCATCCGTTCGGCCAACTCCTTATCTACAGCCAACCTCTCTTCTTCAGCTTTTCTTAACAAATCATCGTTCTTTCCACCCCCCCTTTCAACTCTTGCCTCATCTTCTTTATTCCTTTGAACCGCCTGAGCATAAAACTGAGAAAATTCAAAATTAGCATCAAGGTCAGGAGTATCAGCAGCAGTGCGTCTGTAATTTATATACGCATTGGCTAATCGTTGCTTTTTACGTTGCTCCAAAGCCTCTTTTTCACTATTCTTTAATTCACTGCTCAAAGCATCATATTTATCGTTAATGCTTTGATTTGCGCTTTTACGTTGACTTTGCGTATATTCATCAATAATCTTGTGCATACTTTGAGAGCCTGGCACAAGCATGACGCCTCTTTGCCGCATTTCCCTACGTATATCTTCAATCATTCTCTCGTTAGATGGTAGCATTGAAGCTCCACCCGTATTGCCGCCTAATGTAGCTCCAGCACTTATACCAGCATTTTGAGGCTGATTATTTCCCTGAGGGGTATTTATACCACCCCCGTTATTTCCACCGCCTCCTGACGCTGGAATGCCCTGAATATTTATATTAGTTGTCCCCATCTTTGCTAAACTTGCTTAAATCTAAATTATCGTAATCTTCATCAATTTCAGCCTGAGTCATTTTCACTACATTTACCCCCTTCTTACCAATTCCAAAATATCTCTCCTGCATTTCCTCCTCCTCTCTATCCCTGCCTTCTAATTCTTTGGTAATCTCTATATCTTCACGATATTCAATTGCCATATCTATCCAAGACATTTCCCTATGAGCGGTAGAATTAAAGGCGACATTATGTTTATGCCGCCACCAGTAATCAATCGGAAATTTATTCCAATCAATCAAAAAATTCTTAATCGCCTTGTTCATTGGTAATGCTTGATAATGATTTCAAAATACTATCGTACCAAGGTTTTATCTCGTCTCTGTAAATCTGCGTCAGCTCTTTCATCTTTTCATTATTCATATTCGTATAGTTTTGAATATTGTAATACTGCGCAAATTCAGGGACACAAACCTTAAAGAACGAAATAGCGTCAACCACATCAAGGATTATGTAAGCACTGAAAATTCCACTTGCAGCCATAGCACCATATCTTCCATTAGTAAGTGCCTGCTTCATACTTTCAATATCAATCAACTGACCCACATTAGGGAAATTTACAACAAAGGTTTTTTCTCCAACCTTAAACTTCTTTGCTCTTTCAATTACATTTTCGTTTTCCATAATAAAAAAAAATTAAGGGTAAAATTTTGCATTCTACCCTTAATAATAACTGTTCGCTGATAAACGCAAAACATTATCTATCCTCGCTAATATCGGCTGGGTCATAAAGTACGGGTTCAAGATATTCAAATTCACTATCTCGCCCTGAAATCTGCCCTTCTTGAATATCAAAACCCTCTCTTGTTGCAAACGCTCCCTTTACAGTAGCAAACACCCTATAATCCACGTTTACAAATCCCGTATCGGGGTCAATACCCTGCGCATCCTTAACCTTTCGCAAAATATCAACCTGAAGCCCATCTTCCTGAAGCAGAATAGCGTGAGCCCAATCCGTTACGTTGCCAAGGTTTCTGAAAGTGCCTGTTTTTAACTTATTCACCAAGAGGTTGAAATTTATGCTATAAGATGAGCAGGACAAAGAGCCGCTCCATTCTACAGCAGGCAGTTCAGACGGGCAAAGCCTTCCAATACCCGAAACACGTCCACGTCTGATATTCTCGGTGATGCGCAAATTCTTCATTTTGCCAATCGGAATATCGTTGAATTTAATCACCGCAAGCGGTGCTGTCATTACTCTTGTATTATTAGCCATAACTCTTTATTTTTTAATGTTAATTAAAGTGTGAAATCTAAAATATTACCAATGAAGAACGTCTTATTCACGGGCACATTCGGCACAAAGTCGTAATAAATAGTATAATCGCTATTATTTACAGTTACAGTCACGTTTCTCCATCTAATGATAAGATTATCCGCACCAACCTCAGCTACAAAGCTATTCAATTTAGTTTCGGTGAAAGTCTTAACGGATGCAGGAGAGGCTTGAGCTGCTGTAAGCCCCGTAAATCTTCTCTGAGCGTCCATGGTAATCTCTTTATTCATCTGAGCCTTTATAAGCTCTATTGAGAGCTCAAATGACTCTGAATTTTGATTCAACGTCTGCAAGTTATCGGGATATTGAATAGTGTTTATACCCTGATTCACACACCAATAACCGCTAACATTTCTAACGTGCATAATACCCCATTTCAAAGCATTTTCACGTTCAGTTCTTGTCAAGTCATAATTAAATGCCTCATACCCAACACGCTTAAAGGTAAGCGGTGTCTGAGGTGCTAAACCAGCGTTCATTCCCATAATGCTTGCAGTAAGATAAATCGGGTAAAGCGTCTTAGTACCATTACCATCCTTTCTATCAACCTCAGGGGCGCCATGCACCACCACTACTTGATTAGAATTGTAATAAGCGGCTGTGGACTTGCTTGAATAAGCTGCTGTAGCAAATTCATTTTTATCAGCACCACCAGGCACAAACATAAACTCGGTATATTTAGCACGTGTCTTCAAGAACGTAAATAATTTACCATTACTATCTGAATCAGTAGCCTTATCAACTTTCAAATTAGTGCATAAAAAGAAAGTGATATCCATTTCTTCAACCGCCTCTAAAACTTCTGAATAATATTGTGTATCAAATATAGTAACACCACCGCTGCTCAAAGTCTCAGATTGAAGAGAAAGTGGGTTATTATTAGTAAACTCTATTTTGAATTCAGCAACCATATTCTGATTATGAATCATTTCGTCATAAAGCTCACTTGAATCAGTAAATTCACCGCTTTCATAAATAACAATAGGCTCTGCATCACCCCAAGCAATTCCGTTAAACGCTTCGCCATCTTTGTCAGTACCAGCATAAGTGCCTTTGCGAACTTGCAGCTTAAATTTAGCTGGGTCAATCGTGCCTGCTACGATTTTAGCACTATAACCAACTTGCAGCTTACTATTTACGCTGTCGATTATGCCGTTACCAACTGTACCCTCATTTTTACATTTAAGCAATATGTCGCCATTATTGATTGAAATTTCAGCTGGGCTTGTTTTTGCTGCTCTCGCATAATAGAGCTTGGGCGCACCTGCAACACCTTCTCTTGGTGTAAAAATCTTACGGGCAATATCGGTAACTAAACCACCACCCATAAAGTTCTCAAAATCGGTAATGTTATCAAAGGCATAAACAGATTTAATGCCTGAAGCGTTGACTCCCATAACGCCAGCCCCTCCTGCAAACTCCACTTGAGCGTTATCGCTATTGTGGTCGTCAAGGGATAAACCTGTGTCAATAATCATAACATTACCAAATTCCGCTACGTTTACCACCGAATGAGGAGAATATCTCATAGCGGCATAAGAGCCAGGCTCAATACAGCGTCTGCCGAAAAAATTTACTACTGTTGCCATAATTTTTATTTTTTTATTTTATAATATTTGTTTTCATTTGTTTTCTATCGGTCGCAATACGATTTTGATATTTTTTGCAATCTTTTCAACCGCAAATTTAGGGACAATATGTTCATACTTAAAGGTGATGTTTAATACCTTATGAAATATTGGCACCTCCGCTAAATCATCCTGCATCACTATATCGTTACCTGAAAATGTAGGCACTCGCAACCCCATCAATTCTATTTGCGGTACAAGAACTAAAAGCATTGACTTCAAGATATTGTAGATTACATTCACTTCTACGTTATTCATTGAAGTAATCATTATTTGGTAGGTGCTTTCAAACATCTGAGACAGATATTGTTGCACCCCTATTTTTTCACCATCCTCATAAACATCCTCCTCTATATATCCTTCATCCTCCCCTATCGGACTTGTTGCACGTTCATTGGGCAGTAGGATATGCAACGATGCTAATTTAGCCACTTTAATATTGTAGCCAAAATTAACGCTTAAATTCTGCGGATTTTCAATCATCTTCTTTGCCTGAGTAAAATAGTTATAGAGGTTCATTTTAATAGGCTCTCCAGCCTCATCAACACCTAATATCTTATACAAAAAAGTATCGGTGTCGGCATTACTGCTCAAATCCTCACGCAAAAATTTTACAATTTTCGTAAGCAAATCATAAATAACAACCTCAGGCAGTAATATTCCACTCATAACACTTCAAATGAAATTCCACGATATTTAGATTTCAAATAAGGCAGGCTATTATTCAGCTCGTCAATATAGGTCTTAACCCTCCCAGCAAACAAGCCGCCCTGAGCACTGCGTGTAAGAGGTGTAGATTGACTAACTCCATCTAATGATAGCTGAATAGAGGCAAGCCCCACCCCGTATAGAATATCACCAATAATATTCAAAACATTTATAGCTGCAAACTTACACACGAAATCAAGCAAATCAGCAGGCACTTTATCCCATCCCGTAATATACCTCATGCGCCAATAGTTTGGTATATAGTTCTGCCCAAACCATCCAAGATGGGGACTAATACCATTATATATCAAAGAATTTTGAGTCATATGCGCCCCCTCTTTGCTTCCCGTGTTAGGTATAAGGTAAACATTACGATATACGGCTGTTTGCTCCTGTTTTTTTATGCTCAACCATTCTTTCGGGTAGGTAATCTGACAAACGTCATTTATCCAACCTTCAAGATTATCAATGTAAGCCACTGGATACATTGTCCGTATAAAACCCCACGACATAAAATCCTGACGTTCAAAATCCCTATTCTCTTCAATGACTTGTTTTTTTAGTTTGATATTTAACAGATTTTCTACGTTACGCTGAGCGGCCAAGATGTGCTGCTGTAGAGCGTTAGTGGAAATCCGTCTGCCGTCATTTGAACAAAGAGGGATGGCAAAAAGATAGTTTTCTATCAATTCGCTCGGTGATATGATAATCTCCGAATTAATGTTATAGGGTATTTTTAAGGACAGTGTATCCATAGCTATACAATGGGTTTTTAGCCTATTCCTCGCTGTCAAATTTATCCAGCAGGTAATTAACCATAGCTTTTTTAGTAGTAATTGAATTCACCTCGTTTTCATCGCATCCTGACTCAATGGCAAACTTTTTCAGCTCGTCAAACTTTTTAAGTCTGATGCTTTTTTCAAATTCAGCTCTTTCATCTACTTCGGTTTCCGCTTCGGCTTCAGGCTCTGATACCTCTGCTTCGGTTTCTGCTTCAGCTTCTGCGTATTTCCAAGAATTAGTTTTTTCAACCATTATCTTTGCACAATTCTCGCTAACATCTGCAATACCATTAGCATCAATTTCAATCAGCCCGTCAATCGGGACTACCAATTTTGCATTTTTAATATTTTCAGTCTTAATTTTCATAACTTTATTTTTTTAGGTTTTTAATTAACAAAAATAGGGAGCAGATTTTCCAACCCCCTCCCTATTTTCAAAATTCGCTTTACAATTAGTTACGGCCAATGTTGATAATACGCACCATTTTCTTAGGGGCATACAAGAACGGGGTACCATAAAGCAAAATCATAAAGCGGAAGGCAGGCGACAGCACAGCCAAATCCATCTTCATAAGAGGAGCAAGCTGAGCAAACTCCACAACCTCGTTGTCAAACTGCAAAAGCATTGCTTGGTCGCAATCGGGCAAAAATCTGTTTCGGTCGCGGACATCGCCAGGAGTACCTGATTGACCGCCATCGTAACCAGCGGCTACATCAGCTACAGATACCTCAAACAACGGGAAGAATTCAGTGGTATTAGCGGCATCCTTACGGGTGCGGTAAATTCTATAACCAGTAGCTCCATAAGTACCACCGCCATCGGTAATAGTAATATCAGCAGCACCGCCAGCAACAACTGCAACAGGGCTTGCGGAAATTGCCATAGAGCTTTCACCAAAGCGGTTAAGAGCGACTACACCATAGTAATAATTACCAGCATCAATAGAAGCCCATTTAGCGGCTGCATCCGTTGTAACAGCTGCAACAGTGATAGAAGGAGCGTTGGGGGCTTTCTGCGAGGTAGCGGCTGAACCACTGGTCTTGGAGGGCAGTTTCTTGAAAAAGATGTCGTGATTCAAACCAATCTGACCGAACTGAGAGTCAAATGCCTGAACACGCTGACCCATAATACCCTTTTCAAGTGAAGGACTATTCGGCACAATGAACTTGTTGCCATAAAAGTTTTTCACAAAATTGCTTAAAACAGCGGGCGGGGCATAAAGCTGAGTTGCCAAGCCGTAATTCTCTACGATGCTATTAGCACCGCTCTCAATGTGAGTTTCTGCAAGTTGAGCACCACGGGCGTCAATGACGTTTTCACTATTCATATAGTCGCCATAGTTAGCCCAAGCGTCAGACTGCTGCTGCTGTGCCAAGAAGCCGTTGAACTGCTCAGGGACAATTTTTTCATTGCCGAAATACAAGCCCTGATTCAAGGCACGCAAAATCCACATTGTACCATCCTTAATAGAACGCTCCATAATAGAGCCTACCATCGTGTGAACGAGCTGCATCTGATGGGTAACGCTCTTGGTAACACCAAGATACTTAACCAACTGAGCTCTACGCACGAATGTTGAATCCTCTTCTTCAGGTAGCTCACCCTCTCGGTTCCAACCTCCACGATTGGCACCATATGACGTCTGCTGATTGTACTCTTCAACAGTGTTGTAGGCAGGCTTTTTCGGGATGTCTTTCCAAAGACGAATATCACTCTCACGGAAGGTGAGGTGCTTGAGGGTTTTTTCCAATGACTCAACTTTCAAAGGCGCACCGCTGGCAGTCGTAAGGTCGGTGGTATCACGGCCAGTAATCTGCTCAGCTGCGAGAGCCTTGTTAAGTTGGTCAAGATTTTCACTACTGCCAACGCCCATAAATGAACCAGGCTGGTCGGCTGCATATCCGTAATCGGATAAATTGATTGATAATCTTTCCATACTTTTATTGTTTTATAAAGGTTAATTATTTTGTAATTTGGATTCCAAACTCGGTCTGCAATCTCTTTGCAACATCAGCAGGCATAATTCCACTGCTTTCAAACTGCGTACAGGCATGGCTGAATTGAGCGTCATAACCCTTTGCGAATGTTGCTTGGTCAAGGATGTCCACGATTTTGCGCTTATCACGGCTAATGCTCAAAGCGTTTACATTGCCAGCTTCACCGCCCATCGGCTCTGTGTCATTACCCTTTTGGAATGCACGTTCCACAGGTCTTGCGTGGCTGATAGATTTAGGGGCAGGGACTTCAGCTCCAAAGGCTTCAATCGCACTTCGCAATTCACTAATAGTTTCATCCTGAGCCTTAACAAGCTCTTCCAAAGCCGTGAATTTTGAATTATTATCTTTAATTATGCTTCCAATAGCTTTGAAGTATTTTTCATTAATGGCGTGGGATGTTGCAATAGCCTTTGAAATATTTGAGATTTCAGACTTTTTGATTTTCTTGATGCCACAGCCCTCTTCAATCTCATCGTCTTCATCGTCATTATTATCGGTTTTTTTAGGCTCTTTTTCCTCAACCTCCTCTTCCATTTCTTCTTCTACCTCTTCAGCCTTTTCAGCTTCATCGTCATTTTCATCATCCTCCGCTTCGGGATTTTTCTTGCCAAAATCATCGTCATCGTCTGCTTTTTCCAAGCCCAAGGCTTCATAAGCCTTTTCGATGTCTTCATTTGTAATCATTCTCTTTTTCATACGTGAAAGTTTTGTTATTAAATTTTCTATTTGTATTGCTTTATCAATGCTAATACCTGGAATGTCGTGAAAAATTCTATCGTAAACCTCGCCTTTGGATAAAAAATTTAACTGCGGCTGAGCTTCTTCGGTTTCATGCTCATCCATATCCTCTATATCTGTATCGGTTTCACCCTTTATAATATTTGCAAAAGTTTTAGGATTTTTGGGCATATGGGTAATAGCAACGCCAGTTATCACCGCTTTCTTAACGTGATTGTATCTTGGGTCGTTCTTGTCATCGCTCTCCCTCTCTAACACCTTACCTTCAATAGAAAAACCAAGCCGCCTCGTTTTGCTATTTTTTTCAAGCGTTTCGGCTAAATTATAAACGTCATTAGCAATCTTGCTATCAGGGTAGAGGTCTGCTTCAAGATATAAACCACGTTTATCAATCTTAACATTTATCGGCTCTCCTATAATGGCGCTTGGGTCATTCTTTGCCTGATGATGCCAATTTACCACTCCCCTTTCTACAAGAGGGGAAATATCAAAACCTGCTGGGTCCAAAAATTCTCCATCGCTATCCTCATCAGCAGTAGAGGCAATTCCCCCAAGCTTCATTTTTTTAGGCTTTCCCGTCAATGGGTCAAGCTCGGACTTTTGAATTTCAACGGGACACCAAAAATTAAAATTCTTTGCTTCCATTTCTAAAAAAGATTATCTATTGATTTAATATTCAAATGTGCCATTGTGATGCAATTCTTATCCATATACCTTGTTAATAGGTCGGCTTTTTTTGAATTTTCTAATTTGAAAAAATCACCTAAATAACCGCTATTCTCCAAGTAATCTATAAAACCGCTTTCAATAGCTTCCATATTTTGCGCAATAGCTACTGACTCCCTGAACCAAAGGGAGCAATCCTCCAGCATCATTTTGCCGTACAATTCTTTATCCCATTCGCTCTGCTGATATTCCTTAACAATTGGGAAATCTCCACTAAATGGAATATATCTACTCGGTTTTTTCAAAAATAAATATCCTGCTGAATTAGCAGCCGCCTTTGATACAATCTGACTCATAATACTAAATATTCCAATTTACATTATCATTAATTATTAACTTGCTTCGGTTTAAGATTACAACAAATCCATTTCCTTCACCATTACCATCTTTTACGTGTATTCCATCGTACCCCTTTAATGCCGCATATAAACCCAATCCCTCTTTTCTGTATTTGTTTTTATAAGAGTCATAAATGGCATGATAGATATTTTTCTTTACATCTAAACTTTTAGTCGGGTTTCTGAGCTCATCAAGTTCATTGCTTTTAGCTGTACGCTCAGAAGTTAATTTGCTTCGTTTGTCCATAAGTTTCTGCATACCGACATTAGAATTTGACAACGCATCCTCTTTTGCTTTTTGCGCAAACTTTACATGCACTCTTTCAAACCAATCATTAAATCTGCTAACCGCATAATTATAATGAGGCAACACGTTATTTTTTCTCTTTATAGAGCTTGGCCCATCGTACTGATAATTAGATATTGAAAACTCCTCATCGCTATTAGGCAACGTAAATACATATACACCTTTTTTTTGAGTTATCGTACCTCCGTTAGCTTTAATAAGTCCAGCCATTTCTTTGCCTACAAAATCATCAAACTTCGGGATGTCCCTATCGCCAAACGCATTTACAGCCCCCCAATCGGTATTTTCTTCAACAATAGAATAAGCCTTCCAAGCTTTTTCGTCATAATGAATATCCTTATAAGTATCTTCAATTACTTTATTGTTGTAATTATTTATACTCTTGTTTATGGCATTTAATTTGCTGTCAATAGCATTCAATTCCCCCTCACACTTATTCACCGCTATCTTATCGGTAGCAACTAAATTCAAAACCTCATTTTTTATATCGTCATATTCCGCCATAGCGAAATCGTCAGGCAGTGCCATTTTAACAATAGCACCTAATCCAACACCTCCGTCATGCGCATACTTTATAGCGTGTTTATACGCTCCAGTTTTATCGTAATTAGATTTAGTTTGATTGTTTATATTATCGTTATTATCATTTATATGAGCGTAAACTCCACCACCATATACCCCCTGGGTACCATAGTAGCACTTATCTTGATATAAGAGGGAATCAACCGCCTCCTCAATCGTTATTTTGCCCTTGTTGCTATTATTACGATTATCGGGGGAAAGTCCACGCAAAATCTGCACAAATTTACCATCTTTAATTCCCTTATCAACTACATCCCAATATTCTTTATCTGAAACAACCTTACCTCTCGCATTAAAACCTCTCATCTTACATACCTCAGAAATAGCTAACCAGCCAGTTCCAGGCTCAGTTTTCATAATCTTCATAAATGGGTCATCGGTACGGCATATTTTCGTAATCTTATCCCAAACATCGTTCAACTCCTGCTCGGTAAATTCACGATACATATCCTTTTCAGGCATCAATTTTCTTGGTAAAACTTTGCGCTTTCCAAAATTCTTTCTTGCATCAATATCGTTAATAATATCATCTAAATTGTCAATTCTTTGCGCAATAGTTTTAGACAATTCATCTTCACCAACCTCCTTTAAGTATCCAACTAAATCACCCTTCTTTTTCCTAATCTCTGCTATCTGCTTTTTAACATCGTCATCAGTCAATACGTCTGCAAGTGATTTATTGGCTATCTGCATGGACTTGAACGTGGATAAAATATCCCCATCAAATACCTTCTGAGCACCATGCGCACGAAAATTCAAAGTACCTCCGTTATCAACATGTACAACATTGCCCTTTGAATCAATCAAGCAATTATCGTTATTAGCGTAAGCATCCCAATTAGCAAACAAACAATCAATAATAAACGTGTCTTTGAGTTTTTGATAATCGTTTGAATTAAATGGACGTGCATTATAAATAAATTTGCTCAGAAGCACAGCAGTACCATTATCATCATAAAGTTGATATTTAGGCACTTTTACGCCAGCAATGCTATAAAGCTGATTAGCTAAATATTCATTGATTACGTGGTCATTGTTTGTATTTCTGTTAGTACCCTTCTTTTTTATATACTGATTGCCCTTAACATCCTCTACCAACTCCGCTCCCGTGCTGCCGCCTATATTTTGTTTAATTACTTTAAGGGATTTCAGGTCAATCGGAAACATATCATTAACCTGCTTTTCTAAATCAGCAATTACCTTGGGTGGGAGTGTACTGCCCCTGCCTATATTTTTGTTAGCAACGTGCCAAGCGTACTGCGTTTGGGAGCCTGACTTGGTACGTGACCAAACATAAAGAACTCCATCAATAACTTTCGTATCTCCTGGCACAATAGCCTTACAAAGCTCCGTATCTTGTTCCAAGCCGTTTAATTGGTCATTTAGGGACTTGGAGAGTATAAGCTGGTACATATAATCGTCTTCAAATCCAGTGCGCTGTTTATAGGTATTACAAGCCTTAACCAACATATCGGTAGAAACATAGCCCTCAGAGTGTCCAAGGGCTATCGTGTCTAATGATTTAAGTAAGTTTTCAGACATAATCTTAACTTTTATTGTTTTTAGAAAAGCAATAATTTTTCTGCATCCTCTACGCTCATTTCTCCAAAGTCATCAATAATCGCCTTAACCACTTCGTCATCGTCATCGTTATCTAAAAGAGCATCAACTAATTTTTTACCAAACATCTTTTCAAACTCCTTTGGATTTTTCTTGTAGCGTGTTTTATAGCGTTTCAAATCATCTTTGGATAAATTTTTTATCACCTCTGCGCTGTTAGCTTTTTCAAAAATATCGTTTTCACCTTTATTAAGTTCACGCAAAGCCATCTTTTTCCAATCCAATGCTTTTGAATTTCTGCTGCCTCCAAACATTGCATCAAAATCAGCATTCATAACGCTCTTTTTCTTTCCCTTAACAGTTCTAACGGCTAAATTCATAAGCTCGGTAAACTTTCTGACCGTAAACTTGAACGGGTCAATCTTTTCTACGTTATTTATAATCAGATTGTAAACGCTTTCACGCAACTCTTTTTCTTGTTGTGGCGTAAGTTCTTCATATCTGCCGCCCATTTTTTCATATCTATTCTCAAGCACTTCAAGATTTTCATTCAACGTAAATTGAATGTCGTTTTTATCTGCACGTGAAAAAATAGCCTTCTTGTCTTCATCGGTAATAAGGTCATCAAAGGTTTTGTTTGTAATGAATATAAGTTTGCCCGTAAATCTTTCAGGCTTGCCATCCTTGCCAGGAATTAAACGCATTTTAGGATTAGAGTCAGCAATATTTTTCAACGCACTCTTCAATTTGGTAGCGTTACTAACAAGAGCCTTATCCTTATCATCAAAAATAATTATCTTGCCATTATATTTTCTCAGCGTTTCAAAAAAATCCTTTTCATCATCAATATCGCTTTCCAAAATAACGGCATCAACGTCATCAGCAGTCGGACTTTCATCTTTATCAGGGTCATAAACGTGCTTCGCATCACTTTTAAGCAAATCTAATAAAGCGGTTGTTTTACCTGCACCAGCACCACCAGTAGAAACAAACATTGCTGAACCCTTACCCTGAGGCTGTTCAATAAAACCATCAAGCTGAATACGTAATGCAGCTAATTGGTCTTCAGTGTTAAAATAATATGGGTCTTCACGTTTCATTAAATCTAACACCGCATCAAACTGCTGTCTATCGGTAAGCGTTTCAAAGTTATGAAATGTTTTCTTTACACGATTATCGTTTTTATTCATCCAGCCCGTATCACCCTTCGGGAATAACTGCTTATATTTTTCAACATCAAAATTGCCAATAGCACTATTGTAAGAGCTTCCGAATAAATCATCTATTTCATTTTTTTCGGGGTGCATCTTTTTCCACTTATCGGCTTCATTCTCCCATTTGCCCTTCAAAGTGAAGGTTAATTTAATTTTATCTTCGGGAATGCCACGTCCAATAGCCTCTTCCCAAGCAAGCTGCTGAACATTCGGATTTTTAAGGTTAGGATTGTTTATAATATCAATAATTTTTTGGTCATCCCATTGCTTTTTATCTGAAAAAAGTTTACGATAATCCTCACGCTTTTGTGTGATTTTTTGCCCTTGTCTATTTTTAGCCTCCCATTCCTCAGGTACTTCATAAGCATAACCATACAAATTTTTAGGTGTATTTCTATACACCACCTTCGGTTTCGGTGCATCATACGGCTTTTTTACGGGAGCGGCTGGCTGCTGAGTAGCGGATGCAGCAGCAGGAGCGGCATCAGCAGCAGGTTTAGTATCGGTTTGTGCAGCGGTCGGGGCTGCTGGGGCAGCTGGAGCATTCTTCCCCTTCCAATATTTACCATCTTTACTCTTCCAATCGAATTTACCATTACCAAGGTCAGTCCATCTCCATAAACCATTAGGGTGTAAATCTCCTACGTTGTGTTGTGCTTTTTCTAAAATCTTATCTTTTGCCATAATACTAAAAATTTACTTTCTTCTTCAATTCTTTTATAACTGACGGGGTATTTTCTGATACCTTGTATTTTATTTTTAATTCGGTGACACCTTGTATTTTTAATTTTTTTTCGTCAACTGAAACATTATCAGGCCAACGCTCTAATAGAATTTTATGAGCTTTTTCAATTCTATCAGATTGTTTATAAGTTTCAGACAATCCACCTTTCTGCTTTCCGTCTTTATTCATTTTCGTATGTTGTACATAACGAATGAACTTTGCATATTTTAAGCCTAAATACATACACTTCAAAGAATAATCGACATCGCCCTTAATACATAACTCCTCATCTAAATCAAACTCCAATAGTTTAGGGCTGTTAATTATCGTGACTACTACTACACCTGAATAATTTGTCTTGCTTCCAGGATAGGCTATTTTAGTAACGGGGTGTTCATTATTCCAATCAAACGCACTTTTGCCAAGAGTACCAATATCAAAATCGGTATTGCATATCTCATCGTTCAGTTCTTCAAAAAATCTCGCAATATCATCGTGTTTAGTAAGCGTTGGACCAAGTCTTGGGATACCATCTAAATTATAACAGAAATCTAAAATATCGTCATCCATTATAATAAGGGGATTAAAGCCGTCATACAGGTTTTTAGTGAAATTAACTACGTATGATACCCCTCTATCGTTATCGGGCAATACAAGCACATTTTTATGTCCGAAATCCTTGTATTTAGCTTCATCCTGCGGTTCTACTACTGCGGTATAGGGGATGCCGCCTTTATTCAGAATATCAAATGTTTTTCCATTCGGTCGGTCTTTTGATATTACATATATCTTAATATGTTTCTTTTTACTTACCTTAACATAGAACTCTTCAGGATATAACTTTTGAATATTCCCCTGCTCGTAAAAGAAAAAACCGCTTTGAGTCTTATAGAATTTTTGAGCAATTTTATATTTAATTGAATTTATCTCCGCATCGGAATTTTCGCAAAGCAATTCCATATTAGACATTTCATTTTCAAACTGCTCTTTTGCCTTACGCTTATATGAATGTGGAAATTCACGATAAAAGATAAAATTGTCTTCTATCGTGCGTAATAAATAACGTACAAAATAATGGTAGGGATGTCCAACACCCATAGGGCATAAAATCATATATCCAAAGTCCATATATCGGTTTACTTTGGATAATAATTCATTCCTCAACTTTTCAATATTTTTTTTACCAATTCTTTTCTCGTAAAACGGAATTACATTTTCATCTGATAAAACAGCACCCTTCCCAAACTCGTTAAAAAAATCGGTATAGCTTTCACATTTAGTTTTTGTTTTTAAGCTAATTTGTTTTACTTTGATAAAATTGTACAAATTCTCATCTTCCTTTAATCTAACTTCATTATATTCTACAGTCAAAACCTTTGCACTAAAATCTTTATCAAAAATAAATTTTGAACAACTTAAAATAGCATCATCACTATGCGGTTGAATTATCAGTACTTTCATAACTCCCAATCTCTTAAAACAATATCAGATAAACCCTTATTATTCTTCAATACATCATTAGCATACTTCAAAACCTCCTCACTCGGTTTCGGCATACTATCCTGACCGCTTGAATCAGGTAGAAAACCAACTCTCATACTTATGTTAGTACATCCGTTACAAACTCCAAAATCACGTCTGTAATCATAAAGCATTATTCTTGCTGCCTGAAAATTAGGGTGATTCCAAATTTCATCTATCTTCATTGCCCATATATTTGCAATAGGATATTTGCCACGAAAATCATCACAACATATAGCTACATCCCCCGTCCATCTAAAACTCATTTCACGAAACGGCATTGTACAACGCTTATTATTATAAGACATATCCAAAGGAGCTGCACACCCCGAATGATTGACAAGACGCATCGTTGTTTTATTCCCACTCATTTGTATTGGAGGTAAAAGCAAAATTCTTTTATCGTGCTTATCAGGAAACATTTTTATACCAGTTTCATACATGACAATTTTGCTTCTATTTTTACGATTTAATTTATTAACAAAATTCCAATCTCCGTTATCTGAATAACAATCTATCATAATATTATCCATACCAACAGAAAATAATTCATCTACATATTTATCCGCATCCTGCGCATGATTAAATCCAAACCCGTTTGAATACATATGAAATGAATTGTTTGGCAAAAGCTCTCTAAAAATAGATACTATTTCAAAAAACTTTTTATTTAATGTCGGCTCTCCGTGCATAGCAAATATTATCTTGCTTTTCCACTCCACACGTTTAATTTCAGAAGCAATCTTTTTAGCGGTTTCAACACTCATAAAATTCCAAGGTGTCTTTCCGTTTTCCTTAACCCCTCTTAAACCGCAAAATTCACAGCCAAGGTTACACCCCTCAGTAGGTTCAACCTGAATAGAAAATGGAGGCTGCTGTTTGTAGCCATTTAGAAAATCTTTCATAATCTTACTTTTTTATTTACGTTTATCCTTTACTAACTTTGATGTTCAATTTAACTCCCTGCAACTTCTTGTTTTTCGGTACATATTTTTTCAGCTTCGTGAAAGAGCGTGTTTCGCTATCCCAATCGGCATTAGGCTTTTTGTAATTGATAGTGCATCTGCAATAAGGATGGGTGGGTGAAATAGTTGGCAACCAATCATCCTTCTTCCTGCCTATATTGTTGCCATTAGCTATTATGTCTTTTAGCTTAAAAACTTTGGGCTCGCTTACTCCTATATCGTGCGGAGGTTCAAGATAAAGCTCCGCACATTTATCACAAGCATTTTCGTAAACGTCAAAATACACTTCCGCATCTTTGCCGTATTTTTTCAATATGCTTTGTGCCCTGCCTGAATTAAACGCTTCATGCGTAAGATAATAGGCAATACGCAACCAATCCACCTCCCAATCCTTGCTGGTCTTGACAAGTTGAGAGGCTAACTGCCTCGCTCCTTGTCGGTTTTGTATAGCCTGAACTGTTTTTTGCTTTATTACCTGCGCAACCACTGCCGCCTGCTGCTGATTATTTCGCAATAACGAATTTTGAAGGCTGTTACGCATCCTTGCACCTAAATTAGTTATATCGGTATAGGCACGCTGTTTTACAGTCTGTAAGGCGAAATTTTCAGCCTCCGTTAATGGGACAAAGCCGCCTGAAGCTAAAAACTTTTTGAACTGCGAATAAGTCATATTTTTTGCCCTCGCATCGTTAAGGGCTTCAGACAATAAGCCAAAAAGAAAAGCGTGTTCAATCACGCCATTCTTATTCTTAAATTTATTTACATCTATCCCAGCGGCTAAAAGCAACGCTTTATCCTGCTGCGTCAGGAAATCTGCTCCAAGTTGATTAAAGATAAAGTAAATTTCATAACGCTTCAGGATTGATAAGGTGTCCTGTATTTGTGCAAAGGTAAAAATCATAATTAAAAATAGTTTTCAATACAACTATTCAACTTCTCAAAACCATCATACTTTTTGTATTTATTGATATTCAGACCATCAACTATTGTTTCCCAACCATTAGTAGTAATTTTCAAATCGGGATTTTTCTCAACAAATTCAGCGGCTGCCTGCTTAATTGCTTCAATTTTTTTCTTGCTATCTTCATCATCTAATAATCCACCTTGGTCTGCTTCAAGCGCGGCAATAACATCCTTTTGTGCGTCATCCTTTCTCTTTCTCAATTCTTTTTCAAATTTAAGCTCCTCCCTTTCTTCATCTTCATCGCCAGTGTATTCTTGTAACACTTCAAAATATTCTTCCAAAGAATTTTTCAAATCATCCAACCCATTACATTTTCCATAAATATTAACAAACTCATCATTTTCTAATTCAATCAAATCTTCGGCAACATCAGCATCAATCTTAAAATGAGGATTATTTTTTGCAAAATCTGAAACAGACTTTCTGAGTTTTTTCAATGCGTTTATTCCCCTTTTTGTTGTGATAAAATCTCCACCATTCCCCTCTCCGTAATTTTTTACAGCAGACATAATATTCAATGAATTTTTAGGGACATTTTCTTTTATTTCGTGTATTTTATTCACTGCATCAATGGCAGAAAAATCTCCCCTCCTTTTCAATTCATACGCTGCTGATGCAGTATCAATTGAAAAATTGTAAGGACTTTTAACCTCTGACCTTAATTCTTTGGTGCTTTTATCCTTATAATATTCATCAGCATTTTTCTTCACTGATTCAATAAAACTCTTATCCTTTAATGCTTTCTTTGGTAATGTGCTTGTATCCCAACTCAATGCCATCCTTATGAATTCATCGTCATTCATATTAGCATATTTATTATTTGAGCCATCACCACCATTATCTCCGCCACCGCTACTACCTTTATTACCATCTTCTTTCAACCAACCTATTTTCTTGGCTGTCTCTTCTGAAATTCTTTTGCCTACATTAGCAATATTTTTACCATCGTAATAAAAATCCAAAGTTTTTTCACTTCCATTAAAATCAGATTTTATCTCAATCTTATTTATATCATTAAAACCATTATCTTTTGCAAATTTCAAAACCTTATTGATTTGTAACTTTTCATCATCACTCATCTTGTCGTAAATACCTGCCTTTGGATTAGCATCGTGATTTTGTTTGCTTCCACCTTTCTGTTCATCATTCTGCTTCTTTGAACGAGGCTGCCCAGCGGTAGGCTGCTCCTGCTTGCTCCCTCCGTAATGCTGCCCTACACGATTTAATTTGCGGTTTTCAGCCGTATCTGCATACACACCGCTACGGGCTTTCTCTATATCAATTCCAAACGATTTTTCTATGTTTTCAATCGTTGCACGTCTTTGAACATTCAATTCTTCTAAAAAGTTTTCCATAATTATTATATATTTTATGTTGTTAATAACTCTGTTATATTACAAACGCATTTTTTTCATTAATATATTTTATTTTTAATATCCTGCTGTTTCTACGTTAGAATAAAGTACCATCTTAACATCTTCAGACGGATGAACTGTCGCTGCCGTGCCTAAATTCTTGCCTCCGTCAAAATCCTTTAATCCATTATAAAAATCACGTATATTTCGGTTGTTTTTATTATTCAGTATAAGGTGCAAACCTCCGCTGGGTGTTTCGTATTTACAAGCTACTTTAATATTGGCAGCTTTAAGCCTTCTTTCAGTTTCATCCCATACGTTTACTGTCTTACCATTCGTCATCTTCGCCTGAGTATCTCTCGTGGCGTCTATATCAAGAAGCACTTTGAAACGCTCGTTTTTCCAAGCTGCACCGCTCTTTGGCATACCATACAAAATCGCTTCTGCATTCTTGACTCTTGGGTCATTCGGATTTTTGCCCTGAGTAAATTTCGGCAAATAAGCCTCAGTTTGACTCTGACTACGGGTATTGATGCTCATATACGCACGGGCATTATTGTATTGACACAACTTTACAATATGATTTTTCAATGCCTGCAATTCATCGTAAGAATGAACCAAGTAGTGTTGCAGATACTGAGCCCCTGCGTGATAGCTTCCGTCAGCCCGTGCGCCAGCCTTCCACGCATCGGCATTAGGTTTATCCTTGTTGTCTTTCCATCGTTTGATAATCTGAATAAAGTAAACATCGTCAGGAGAATTAAACTCCATATAGTCTTTTACCATATCAAAATTATCAACTACCATATTAGATTGGTAGCAAACACCATCTTTCTCTAACTCGGATGAGGTGATAACATCGCCATAAATACTCTGCCCCGTATCTTGATTGTCGTAATGCAGTCGCCAATTTCCATTCGGGGTGCGTTTCAGCATCATCTTATTTTTATCAGTGTAATTTTTATCAATGCTGGTATAAATGCTATTCAGACAAGCCATCCCGTGCTTACCATTTACACCCTTTCCAACAACTACGTTTTTAGGACTAAAAACGTGCCAATCAAATTTTCCAGGGGCATACTCAGTCCAAACATAGGCTTTACCTTCCCAAATAGTAATATCGCCTACCATTCTCGCTTTTTCAATATCAAGCTCATCGTCAACGCCAAACGACTTCTGCAAGTTTCGTTCAAGCACCCGTCTATGTCTTTTTAATTCTTCCAAACTATCCATTTTTCTCTATTTCTTTATTTTCGTCAACAACTAATTTTGCTATAAACTCAACGACAGTAACAAGAGCTTCAGAGGTATTTTTATTCCACTGCCTTATAAATTCAGCCTCATACCCGTTTACTACCTTATACGGGGATTTTATGAAATGTTTATCTCTCTTTGCCGCCATATCCCGTTAAAATTTTACACCAAAATCAATCGTATAGTTAAACTCTTTTTTCAACCTTATACCTGTTAATCCAAGCATCCACCTATCCTTGATAATAAAACCAAATTCAAGTTTCTGCGTGTTAAATATTAACGATGTACCTGCGAGGGCATAAAATCCCAGCTTTTTCTTATATTCTACATAATTAGTTTCGGTTATGGTCTTAATGTAAGGGGTAATCTGAGAAGAGGCTGATATGAGCTGATTTTCGCTTACTAATAAATCAACCTTAAACTCCCCAGCGGTATCGTTAGAAAAATCAAGATTGTATTTACGCTCGCAATAGTAGTCATCCAGCAGCTCCGTAACTTTTATCGTATCTCTTATTATCTCAATATAGTTTACAGTGTCTTTTTTTACGATTTCATAGGGTTTCGGCTTATAAATAGTATCTCTTATCGTTTCTCCCTTTATCCAGCGTATTTCGGTTGTTTTTTTAACTATCTTTGATTCAAAATTCTTTTTGCTAAAATACCATCCTGCTGCAAAGCTCCCGCCAAGCAGCAGAATTGCTAAACCTACATACACCCAAACCTTATTACTTTTTTTCATCTGAACCTACAATTTTGCGCTCATATTTAGATAACATAAACTCTAATTTAGTGATGCGTGATTTATACTCCTGCTCTTTGCGCTCGCTCTCCCGTTCAAATTCCCTATATTGATTTAACAATGCATCATATCTTTGCCGCTCGCTATCCCTCTGAGTTTCATAATCGGTGCGCATCTGATTGATTTCAGAGCGAAAATTTTTAACCATTTCAATATTCGTTCTGCGCTCCTCTTCATAATCCTTATCCAATTTATCATATCTCTCCTTCCACCAATTATCACGGGAGTCAAGCTCACCCTGAAGTGTGTCGTATCTCTGCTTCCAAAAATTATCCCCCTTCAAATCCGCATCGGCTTTGAGGCTTCGGACTTCTTGGTCAAACTTCTTTTTTGTTAAAAAGTGGACTATAACTCCATAGGCTATACCACCTGAACCAAATACTAATGAGAAAATTTGAAGCCAATTACTTTCCATCGCTTTTATTTATTTTATCTATTAAATTAGTAATATCTGTAATTTTCTGTCGGTAATTGTTACGCTCTGTAATTATCTTGTCAGCATCCTTTTGAATAGAGGTAACATCTTCACCCATTATAACTCTTTCGCAAAAAGCAATTATTTTATCATCGCTCTCTTTTATCTTTTGCTCAATCTCTGCAATTTTATTCTGCATCGTGGAGACATTAGTATTATCCTTAATTTCCCAAGTGTTAATAATCTTACCATCCTTTAATTCATATTTAGGTACAAAGGATGTAAATTCTCCATATTGTGTTTTATCAATAGGAGTGAAATCAAATTCCTTGTATATCTCGGATAATTCATTCAAGGCTTGCTGATAAGCATCTTCAGAAGTAATTTCACTTCCCTCTTTTGCTTTTTTTACAATTTCGCCTGCTCTATAACTAACTAAATTTTGGAATTTTTCATCCGTAATAATGTCTATTGAATAACTGCTAAAAAATTGCGCTTTCATAATATTATCCTATATTTTTAATGTACCAAACTGTGCCGTTATTGTATCTCTTATTAGTAGCCACTATCATATATAAAACACCATTAGATAATTGATATGTTTGTAAATATGAGGGGGTAGGAGAAACAAAATTATCTACTATATAGCCTCCATTAGATTGAAGGGTTGGAGGTGTGTTTGTTTCGGTAACTATCAAAAAAATTACCCTGCCGCCCGTGCCTTGTTTATATTGTGATGGCAAATATATATCACCATTACTGATGATATTACTTGGGTCGCTAATATGAACGAATGTTTCATCGCCTATCATATAAATAGACAAATTAGGCAATACAAAAGTTGTCTTTAATGACAGCATGTCTGCTCTTAAATCTTGGAAGAAAGCATCGTAAATATCTATATTATTTGTGTAAATAGTAGCCCATTCTGTTAATGTTTGCGGCTTTTCTAAACGTGCTGAAATTGCAGCTGAGATTTCACCCACAAGTGCCGAATGTTGTTTACAAAGAGCAGCAACACCTGATTTAATATTCCTGCCATAAGTACCAGTAGCATTATTTGTTAGAGCCCCTTTATATACAAAAGAACTCGCTCGGTCAAAAATATATGCGCCTTCATTATTAGAATTAATTGTAATAAATCCAGGAAATAATGAAGTTGAATCTTTTATCATAATAGTACCTTCACCCAAACCCAAAGTAGTAATACCGCTTTTAGAGGTTACAACGCCATTTTCAATATCTCCAATCTGATTCAACTTACCCTGCAATTTTCCAAAGGCTAAATCAAAGTTGTCCAAAGCAGCTAAATTGTTTATATGCTGCGTATAGTCTTCAGGATGCCAACCAGCGGATAAACAACCTATTGAACTAAAATGCTGCATAATGTATTGCAACTTTTGCAGAGCCGTTTGAATAGTATCGTTATTATTTATCCATCCGTGATTATAATTATTATCCCAAGTTGGGTCAATGTCTATTCCCTTTGCGGTCTTAAAATTATTTATCCACCTTTGCGTTTTATTGACTATGGTCTGAAGCGTATCGTTTGAAATAATGTCGGATGGAGCAATATTAGTGTTTACGTTAGGCACTCGCTTGGAGTAGATATTAACGGGTGATACAGCGGTGTTTATATAAGAGGTTAATGTTGTAATGGAATTAGATACGGATGAAGCTATATTAGTTATTTGGCTTGAAAGGTTAGTTATATCCTGAATATAAGTGTCGTAAGCAACAACGCCACCTGCTATATCGTATATGTTGCTAATAGCGGTTGTTAAGTCTAAAAAGAAGCCTCCATCACTACCAAACGCCAGCGCATTATTATTATCACTGGAAAGTAGGTCGGCAAATTTTATCTTGATAAACCTCAATAAACCGCCAACCTTATCCTCTGCAAGCAGATATTGGTAAGAAGACAGGGGGGATGGATTATAAGGCTGGAAATCAAAATTTAGCGTGCCTGCATTAAATATGCCGTGTAAGTTATCAATAGTCAGATTATTAGTTGTTACAATATATTGCTTGCTATTGCCCAAATCATCTAACACAATATTGCCCGTTATATCGGTATATTGCACGATGGTAGCGGTTAGGGCAATCGCCATCAGGTTTCCCAAATCGGTAATCTTAAACCACTGCCCAATCGTCAGACTATTCTGAGCTAAAATAACCAAGTTTGCATACGTAATGGATATTACGATATTTTGGTCAAGCACTACCCACTGACTTGAACCGAAATCGTAAACCTTATGCAAGTTTACACCTGGCGTATTATCAAACCAAATTAAATTAGTGTTAGTTGGGGCGGTGCTGCCTATATGCAAGCCCGCCACCTGACCTAAATTCAAAGCCATTTTTATAAGGTTTTAACGTGAATAATTATAACTCGTTCTTTGGCTCCAAGCAAATTTGAATTCCATAGAGCCTTCAGCGTACTCACGTTTGGTGACATTCCCCGTAACGCTTTCACGCATAATTCTCCATCCTTCATCCCCCTCGCCTACTCCAAGAGGAGCCCAACCATAATATTTAACAGATGCAGAAACGACATCTTCAAAAGGTGCTGGCAGATATTCTTCAAAAGTTTTTACCAGCGGTGCTGCAATTTCATTCATTGTATTCATTTTACATTATTTTTTAGAAAGTTATCAAATGCTTTTACTAATTCATCATCCTCTGCTTTTTCTTCATCCTCTCCATCCTCCTCATATTCACCTAAATCGTCAAAGGGGTTGTAGTCGCCTCCATCTTCGGTTTCCTCTCCCCCTTCTCCAACAAAGGGATTATCATAACCACCTTCATCTTCGCCTCCCCCCATCATACCGCCTCCCTGCTGCTGGGCAAAAGCTGCCTGACTCTTTGCCTGCATATAGGTTGGGTTACTCGGTATATCACCAAACTCCAGCGGCTCTAAATCGTATTTTTCACGCAATTCGTTTATGGTCATAAATGATTGACCCTTCTTTATATCTATATCAAGTTCTTCACTAATAGTTAATCCGTTAAGCCCAACAAAACAAAATTCAAATTCGGGGTTTATCTGCTCTACAATATAGCGGTTAATTTTCTTTTGTATAAATTTCAATAACGGATACAATCCTTTATCCTTACTATGTTTCAGTCGCTGCTCCTGACTGCTCTCAAACATTCCCGTGCTGCCTGCTGAGCGTGCAATATCCCATCCTATCTCGGTTGGGTCAATAGCGTAAATTGAGCAAGCTAATTTTATCAGATACTCTAACCAAGCGTTGTACTCCATATCTCGGTTAGATTTTTGCATATCAATCCAATCAACGTCAGCTTCTACTACGGGTGTTTTCCAAGCCTGCATAACTCCCGTAATCATTGACTGCCACTGCTGACGGAATTGCTGTAACGCTGATTCATTATTCGTACCCTTGACTCTCAAAAATCCCTTCGGGGCTGAACCTTGTGAAAAGAAGCGTCTATTGTATTCATCGCTCCACAACATACTCGTTACTACGTTTATCAGCTCTTCCAGCTCTGAGCATCCGTACCCGTTAGAATGAATATTAGAGCTTGGGTTTCTGATACCAAAGCAAAGCTCCCAGGGATAAAAGTCATTAACCTTTACACTCTGATAAACCTGCACATAGGAGGGATAATAACCATTTATCTTTTTGCCGTATTCAGCCCTATCATCCCAAACCATAGAGCCGTAACGCTTAAAAAATTCATTCTTGTAATCCTCGCTGAAATATGAGTCTGCAATTCGGAAAGTAGAAGCATCCACCGCCTTAAATGAATCAATCTCACCCCTTCGGTTTCGGATAATCTCAAAGGTCATCTGGTCGTAAATAAGTGAATCATTAGTTATCTTTCGGATAAAGGTATCAAAATCATCATTATTCCAATTGCTCGTATTTCCGCCATTCATCAAAAAATTAGTTATAGCATCAGCAGTTTTTTCATCCTCCTTCGTCATTTTCTGCTCTTTCCCCATCTTGGGTTTCTTTCGGATAATAAAACCTGTTGAATATCTATTTTCCTGCGGCTCGGCAAAGTCAGCAATTTGATTTTTTCGTGTTTTAATAATAGCGTTAATCACGGGTACTTTGCTCATTTTCAACAGCGTGGTATAGGTGAGTGAATACGGCTTATCCTTATAACCCAAATTAGCATTAAATTGTAATGGGTCAATTAAATAAGCCTTCGTTGGTACGCTATTATTCTTATCCATTTCCTGAAGCATCTTACCAGCCCTAATAATATCATCGGGGTTGCTGCTCTTCATCGCTTTCTCAATAGTCAGCATCCGCTTCACGTCCAGCTCTGCCTGCGTTTTGGATATATTATCTAATTCCTTTGAATACGACATCTTAATATTTTTTTTACTCATTATATAACTGAAAAAGCCGATTAACGACTAATCGGCTTGTATGATTGTAAAAAGTATGAGTTGATTATCTTTTAGGGATAAAGAGTTTTTCAATTGTCAGATTTGAGTTATTTTTTGCAAAACTACATTCTTTATAAATCTTTTTAACACATACAAAATCATTTGGCATATCATACTCAGAAATAAAAATATTATTCTGATTTTTAGCCCACTTATAAAATTTTTCATAATCAAAATCCATACCATAATCAAAAGTTCCTTTATACGGAATATCGCAATATATAACACTATTTTCAGGAATTGGCACTAAATCATATTGAGTTGAATAGAATTTAATATTTTTATTTTTCAATTCAATGAGATTGTTGAGCCTTCGCAATTTTTCAATGTGCAACATTCTCTTTCCGCTAACACTTCTTATTATTTTCTCCCTATCTTGATAGTTTACAACCTTATTTAAGGTTTTATTCAGTTTCAAAGATAAACGGATATCAATTTTATTTAGAAGCCTAAAATCATTAAAAAAAAGCACATAATGCAAAGCCCTTTCTATTACTTCATAACCTTCTCCATACATATAGTCTTTCCCATTACTACCAAAACTCCATAAATATCTTACAAATGGGTCATAAGTCTTCAATTTATGAAATACGTTCCTTGATATATATGCTCTTTTATTTTGATACCTGCCATTAATGGCGTTCTTCAAAAACGATATTGACATTAAATTCAAATCGTTCACAATTACCCTATTGTATTTGCCACTTAAAACTGCATAATGCGCTACGCTCCCCCCCCCCGTGAATAAATCTACAAAACAATCGGCTTTCGGAAAAACATCAAATAAATCTTTCAAAATTTTAGTTTTTCCACCAACCCATTCTATTCCATAACTTTTCATATTCTAATCCTCCACCTTCAAAATTTTGCGTTCAATCTTCTTTTGCATCGTTCTATCAAATACAACCATTTTTTCGTCTATTCTGCTAACTAAAATAATCGGCTCGCATAAATATTCATAAAGGGATATTTCATTAGTGAATGACGTTATTTCACCCCCCTCCGCTATCTCTTCAAATAACTTATCAAAATTCTCTATGCTAATACCATCCTCCAGCTCTTTTCGACTAACGTAACAAAGGCGGTTGACGGATGTATCAAGCTCGGTCGCTATTATTTGGATGTCAAAATCTAATTCCTGATAATCTTTCAAAAATTTCATAACGATAATACTTTTGTTTTTGGTACAAATTTACTTCTTTGCTTTCCCTCCCCTATCTGCATTTTCCAATACTTTTGAAATTCACAAAGCCACATTTCAATCTGATGTAACGTAATATTGCAAACCCCCGTTGTATAATATTCACCATAAACCTTATTCCAATATAAATATGGAAAATTCTCACCCCTTCTATCCGCAATTTCCTTCAGCTCTTTTTTAGCTAAATCTCTCAACCAATAAATTGCCTGCTTCTGCTCTTTTATGGTATTCAAGCTCGGATAAATCAATCTAATGCCTATGCTGGCGCCTGGCCCAACGTTGGTATAGTCGTTTTGGTCAAAACGCATAAAGGTACGTTTGGTATATCTTGGTATATAAGTCAAATCCTGATAAAGCTCGTGCGAAATAAAAGACGCTACAGTTGGTATAGTGTTAAGCTCTTCAATAAGCTCTTCAGCCGTACTGCAATTAGTAATAACATCGTAAATTTCGGGAATTTTATCGTGAAGGGCTGGCAGCGCAATACGTGTATATACATAATCCCGTTTCTCGTGGGGAGCGCACGCTGAATTGATTAAATAAGCGTTTGTAAATGGGTTTTGACCGCTCGCTCGCACCCCGTTTATAAATTTTTCAAATTCCAGCTCGTCATACTCATCATAATCGGGTATTCCATTTTTCCATCGGTAGGAGGGAATAAACTCAGTGTTTTGATTGAATAAATCCCGTTTAATATTCTTTGGATGGAATGTAAAGGTTTCGGGATTATTAAACAATCTATAAACCATCATCTTCCAAATAAGATTAAGGTCATCCAACCCGTCATCCAAAATAATAGTGCTAATTAAAAATTGACTGCTCCTATCTAATTCCCTATACACGTTGGTGAATTTAGAATTACGCAAAATTGGGTCATCCGTCCAAGGTGCTGGCACTTTATCTAAAAAGCGTTTTTTCCAAATCATCTGCCGCTCGTACATTTTTTCAAAAAACAGTTTCAAGTGCGGCTCGTAAACTTCTAAATTTTCATCAGGCAGTTTATCTGCCCAGCTGTAACAATTCCAATTCATAACTTTTACCAATTCATTTTATTAACAAATTCATTTATACCCTTACGATGAATTTCCACAATGGCATTCGTTCCCTCCTTGGATAATAAAAACCTTACCTCATCTATACAATCCTGAAACATATTCTCGGTTAGTACGGCTGGGCAGTTTGGAATTTGGCACATCGCAAATTTCGCCTCATAGTCATCATCGCCATCACTGCGGTCTTTTCTCGTTTTTTGCCCCAGTGGGGTTAGCACCTCTACAGCGGCATCGTATAAGCACTGGGCCAGCTTATCAGAATTGTTTTGCCCAGGTGTAGTCCATACTGACCACCCGTATGCCTTTTTCCACTCTTTACCGCTCCCAGCAGCATTATTATGTATAGATATGGATAAAGTATGTTTACCAACCTTCTTTGCCTCTTTAACTGCTGCATTTATCCTGCGTCCACGCTCTGCTAATGTTACGTCATTCAATTCAGGTGTAATAATCTTTACTTCATACCCCTCATCCTTCAATACATCTGCAAGCATTCTAACGATTTCACGACAATACATATATTCACGGAAAGGTAGGGTTGGTGGTACCTTATTAGCTGACCACGGACTACGCTTTCCAGCTGTATCCTCTCCGTGCCCATTATCAAGACAAATTACTACATTTTTCATAATTATAATTTTTTCAAGTTTATCCTTATTTTCAACTCCCTACGTGCTTCCACATTCTTTTTAGCTACTAATTTCAAAAGCGTAATTTTATCTAATTTTTTCAAGCTACGCTTACTCGCCAAAAAGAGTTCAGCCATAGGCTCGTATATATTAACTCTGTTCGCCAAGCCACTATCCCTATCGGAATAATAGCAATGAAGCATGGGACAATATTCACTGCCTATTATCGCTAAAACCTTAAACAACTGCCTTCCAAATAGCTTCGGGCATCTTATTACATCACCCTCCTTAAAAAACCTCATAATGCGTTCTATCTATTATAAATTAGTTCATTATCAAAGGTTTGATTATCAAAGATAAAATGCGCCTTACGTGCTAATACGTTAATAGGCATCTGCTTCAGCTTCTCATCGTCAAATCCGCAAAATTTACTCTCCCTTACTTTCATCAACTCCCTATTTACGTCAATGACGTGATAGACGGGATAGTGAGAATATCTGATTGTTATACTTACGTTAGCAGCTGGGTCATTTACATCCTTCATATCAATATACGTCAAAATGTTCTCGTTAAACACTATCGTATTTTTATCAACTTCATAATCATCCCCTTCTTTTAACTCTTTTAACGCTGTATTATCGCTAACGAAAAGAGCCATGCGACTAATTTTCAAGGGTTCATAAATCGGATATGCTATCAACTGTCCCTGCCAAATAACGGGGTTCAAAACCTCGCTATACCACTCTTCCAGCTGCAACAAAATAATCCTATCCATAAACCCAAGTTTATCCGCTCCCTTGGTAGTAATAGAGGCGGTGCCACGATTTACTTCACTCCAATCCTGATAATGCTTCTTGCTATCCATATGCTGCGCCACTACCCTCGTTTCAGTTCTATCGGTAAACAACCAGCCTCTTCCAAGACAATTCTTACAAGTGCTCATAGCCTGCCCAGTCGCCTTATCAGTACAAGGGCATCGCATCGCCTTATCAATATACGCATCATAACCATGCGCCTGAATTAACTCTTCAAAATCCCTAACTCTCCAACCTATTCTTGGGTCAACCAAGGTAGCTGGAGTTTGATGAATAACGGGTGGATTAGTAACTATGCTTTTGCCTTCCATTTTACAAAATTTTATCTAAATACTCACTAACTAAATTTTCAACAATAGTATCAACATCAACCTGCTCATACGCTTTTTCGGCTAAATGGCGGGCTTCTATGCCTTTATGTATCCAGCTCAATGGGTCTGAATTTTTGCCTGCTCTCCTAAACGTACCATAGGTATTTTGTTGGACGCTGCCATAGGTAGCAGTCTTTTTAATCATTCCCTCAAAGATAGAATTTTTGTGCCTATATTCTGCATATAAGAGCTGATTATTTTGATAGATAGCCTCCCTTGAACGGGGTACATCGTGAGGGCTTGGAATTTCTGATTTAAGCAATGGAGAGCCTGCAAACTTACCCTTTATTACATTATAAACACTCATCGGCATTTCAGCCGAAAAACCAGCTTGTCCCACTATTCCTGGCGTACCTATGCGGAATGGGATAGTAAGATACCAATCTCCACCTGCTGAAATCATATTCCCCTTACGGCTGTATTTCGGTATAGTGTATTGAACCGCTTGGGATTTTTTGAACCCTTCTTTGAGGTCAAACGGGGCTGCACCCTGCTCAACCATATTTGGTACAACCCCCGTAAGTACAATATTTTTTTCTAATTTCCCCTTATCTACGATATTCAGATTTTGCAAGTATTCTGGCAAAGTGGATTTTAATTCCTTCTTTGCCATCGCTTCCCATAACGAATAAATTTCACCAGCAACCGCATTTATACAACTTTCGGTCAATACGTCTATTTCGTTTGCCGTAAGTCCAAATTGTTGCTGCAATCTCGTTAAATCTATCGTTATTGGAGACATAATTTACAAATCTTTATATTCATATTTTCCAATTCTAACTTTTTGCCCCAAAAAATTAGTAGTATATTCTTCAAACTCTTCAATTTTATCACCCGTAATTAAATAATTACTATTTTTTGCTAATCGGTAGAAAAAGATTTAATTATGTTCTCCTGAACTGATAATCTATGTAATTGTATTAAATTTTTCATAAGATTTTATTTTGCATAATCCTCTTTTATCATATCAAAATCTACATCAAAACCATAATTCCAATTGGGCGTACTCTTTTTTATTTTGAAAAACGTATCTTTATCAAGTTTTCCATCTTTAATCAATTTACCAATTTTTTTATAAAATTTAACATCAGCCGCTAATGCCGCATCTTGGTCAAAATTATCGTCTTTATCATACGCTTTATCATAATCTTTTTCCAATTGAGAAAAAGCAGCTTTCAAGTCATTAACAACCTTATTATCGTCATCGCCATTATCCTTTCTCTCGTTACCCTCCTTCGGCACAACCATCTTTCCGCCTCCCTTTATATCATAATTGCCATCCTTCTCGTTCCATTTCTCATCGGGGTCAAAACCTAATTCCTCAAAAAAATCCTCCTTAATTTTCTTACCATTTTTATCGTAAATCTCAACCCAAGCATCCTCATCCTGCAATTGCATACCACGAGGCACTTTTACAGAAGCGGTTTTTTCTTTCCCCTCTTTTTTCTTAATTACTCTCCAATCAAATTTTCCTGGTGCATATTCAGTCCAAACCTTTTTACCATCGCTGCTAATATCTCCAGCGACACGGGCTTTTTCAATATCTGCTCCAAAACTCTTTTTCAAACACTCCGCAACCATTCTGCGGTGGCTACTAATAATGTCGTTAATTTCCATAATGTATAAAGTTTTATTATTGTTTTATTTTTATTATATGTACCATCCTACAAGTCTTGCATTTTTTTCACTTATAAAATGCTTGCTTATATTACTAATTACCCTTCCATCAAGTCTTTTTAATCTCCAACTTCCATTATCATTTTTTTCTAACCGAACATCTTCGGGATTAACTCCACTCTTACCAACTTTATCTAAAACATTTTTAATAACAGAATTTACCTCCCTCTTTGCTTCTGAACTCAATTTTTCATATTTTTTATCAAAATCAGATTTAGTCTTACCATCTACGTCAGTATATTTATTAAAATAAATCATATCACCTACTACCTTACCAATTTTTTTATCGCTTACAGAAAGTTTAACATCATCAAATTCCGTAATTTTAACACTTGCGCCAATTATCTTAACCAAATCATCTTCATTATCGGGATAAGGCATAAAATATTTGAACTGCTTATAACTTGAAGACGTATTTTTCTCAACTCCATACTTTTCATCAATATTTTCTTTTTCTCCCTCTTTTTTCTTAATTACTCTCCAATCAAATTTATTCGGAGCGTATTCGGTATAAACTAATGTTTTCCCGTTTACCACCTTTGTATCGCCTGCTACGTGGGCTTTCTCTATATCGCCTTCAAACGATTTTTGAATATTATTTACAACAGCTTTTCTATGTTCTAAAATAAGATTTTCCATAATATTATAATTTTGATTTTACTAAAAAATAATAGCTGTTAAATGAAAGTATATTTAAATCCCGTGGTAATAATGTTAGCACCTAACTTTGCAAGCCAAAAGGAGGATGAAATATCATCGTGCTCCCCTACGCTCTCTAACCCCTTATCAGTAAAAGCAACCGAACCCAAATCCGAAAAAATCAAATCTTTTATATCCTGCGAATATCTATCACCAACGGGAATATGAATTTTAGAACGCTCAAAATCTATTGCAAGTCCAGGCCAACCAGTCTTTAAGTCGTACTTATCAATACCAGTGGTATGTCCTACAACGGGCAATCCCTGCCTATCTGTTTCCTGCACAAAAATCTGCTGAAATACATTATCTTCCAGCACCATTGTATTTGGTCTAAATCTCACGTTAATGCCCTTCAATATCTGCACCTGCTCGTGGAATGTTCTGCCTTTGCCCCGTTCTAAATTCAGCAGCCATCTTTCACCGCTTTCGTCATCCACTCCCCAAGTAGAAAATACATAATAGTCTGAACCAACATTGCCACTTATAGCAAAATCGCATCCCGTAACCACTTTATTAAACTTTATCGGAAAATCATCCCTATTACGCACCAAGCAGTAATTTTCCATCCTTACTAACGACTTCTCCAATATCTTTAAGGGGAATATTGATGACTCATTCGTAATCGGTCGGCAAAGATTTTCACGGCTGAAAATGATATTGCCCTGCGTGGCTCGCTTCTCCATAAGGTCGTGAAAACTCCAACGCTGAGGCCATAGTATTCTGCCGTCAGGAAATATAGCGGGATATTCAATAACAAACCAACCACGCTTTTTATCACGGCTGGAAATCTCCTCACTTTTACTTTTCAAGTCGCCATAAAGGTCAAGACTATGAAACGGGGTGCCAACTACTATTATCTGCCCGCCAGGGACTAACATATTCATAATTACAGAATGAAAATAATCAATGTTTTTCTGACGCTGCAATGACGAATAAATCACGTTATCCTTTAATCCATCATCTACTATTATCCAATACGGGTGAGCACCACGGACAGAACTGCCAAAACCCTTACACGTCAACCTCGCCCCGTTTTTACAAACAATATTCGTACTTGCCCAAGCTCCACTCTTGCTATCAGGCATCAACCTCTCCTTCAAAATATCGTTGCTTTCAATATTAGTTTTCAAAATCTCCATAAGGTCAACTGACTGCTGCAAAGAGAATGAAAAGAGGTAGCCACGATTGGAGGTTGATTTTGAAGGTCTGCGTGAATATACCTTTCGGGTTGGCTTGGAGTAGCGGTAAAGCTGCCAAGCTGGATAGGCATTGGAGAAGTAATATGATTTACCATGGTCGCGTGCCGCCTCTATGCACAATTTGTTATGCTTATGCACTAAATCCCCCCATTCCAAGTGATGCCAAGACAACTGAAAATCAGGCAAAACTGAAGTAATAAAGTAAGACAGATTTTTACACCGCAATATCTCTTCCACTGACTCAGCCAGTCGGTCGGTGTACTTTGGTGCAAAATCTACGCTATTATTGCCCGTAAACATAACATTATAGGTATCTTTCATTAAGTTATCAAGCACGACATCTAAATCTCCACCATAGCCTGATGCAAGCTCTAAAATACCTGCGTCATCCATATTGTCTATTATGTCATCTATGATATTTAAGCACTCTATTTGGTGCAGGGGACTTTGTAACGCTATTGCCATAATCTTATAAATAAAAAGATTTTCCAAGCCTAAATAGCGTGGAAAATCGTGTTGTAAACTAATTTAAGGGACTAACCCCGTATTGACTTTTTCAAATCCTCTATAAACTGTTCTAAAATTTTATCCTTATCTGTCCCATCCTTATTAACGGCTGCGCATTCATATTTCAGATATTGGGCTGCTACAACGCTAATATCGCATTCAAGCTCATTCTTCAAATTATCCACAATATCCTGCTCGTCAAAAACAAATCTAAACTCAAAACCCTTGCCGCCCTTATTGCCAATCTTATCCGTAAATTCAACGTAACCAAATGCGGATAGCATCGCCAAAACATCGGTAGCCTGACTATGGCTCATAGTAGTTAGCTTGACTACCATGGTACGTGTAAACACAGGGTATTTCTTTTCCAGCTCAATCGGTGCATTCCGTGTAAGAATATTCCACAGCTTCATCTGATGTTCCTTCGCCATCTTTCGGTTTCGCTCGTTTCCAAGGAATTGAGAAATGGCGTCAATATTGCTACGCTTCTCACCTCTCTCTTTAAGGTAATCAAATATCACCTTATCATCCAAAGCAACTACCTCAACCCCATTTGCACTTGCATATTCAGCAGCTACTTTTTTTACACTCGGATTCAAGCAAGCCATAATCAAGACTTTTTCTTCAGGCTTCTGCTCCGCTACTGCTGCCACTTCCTCTTCTACTAATGGTGTTTCAGGTGCTTTTTCTTTTGTTTTAGCCGTTTTGGTCTTTGCGGTCGTACTCTTTTTAGTTTTTTTCTTTTCAGGCTCTTTAACAGCCTCTTTTACGTTTTTTTCTTTTTCCATAATTCTTATTTTTTACAAACTAAACAAACTTCTTTCCCGTTTACGATTTTCACTGATGCAATACAACAGCACCGCTTGCAGAATTTGAATTTCATCCCTTTATAGGTTTTAAGTTATAACGCTGATAAATCTCATTCAACCACTCGCATTTTTCGCCACGCCTCTCTAACTGACTTATATATGTTTTAATTAAAGGGATTGAAATTCTTTTAGGCTTCTCCCCTCCCTTGATATTGAACTTTTGCTGCGCAATAGCTATCCCAGCCTTCAGCCCTTCATTATATACCACCACCTCATTTTCCCCTCCGTACACGTAAACATACGCCAGCAGTTTTGCAGCGAAAGAATTATTCATCATGCTCGCTCCTATGCAATTAAATGCAGCCTCCATCTGAGCTGCCAGCTGATATGTGTTATCTTGCATCCTTAACCCTAATTTGAACTGTTTTCAAAAACTCTATAAACTGCAACAAGTAGGGTTCAACCACCTTATAAATTGCAGAGCTTTTATCATCATCCTGATATGGGAATTTGAAGCCGCCCATAAATTTTGCGACTGCCGCCCGTATAGCGTCAACCCTCCTACAATTTTTTACATCCTCCATAGCCTCCGCAAAGGCACGCCCAGCGGTCAGGAATATATCAAAAACATAAACCTTCACACAAAGCTCCAAATCATCCCTCCTTACGTTTTTTGCCATAGCGTTAAACACGTTGGTATAAATATACATAACCTTATCATAAGTCGTATCTACAAGCTCACAAATAGCGTCTTCAGTCGTTTTATCGTTATCCCTGCTTACACTACGCCAAAAACTTGAAAACTCTGCATTTACATCACCCCAATAGTAACGCTTAAAAGCGTCATTTTTCATAGTATAGATATTGACCCAATAATCGTTAGCCAATCGGATAAAGAACATGCTGATGAGCCTTATGCGTGCCTGACTATTTATGATATTCGCTTCCATAATTATTTAGCACACTTAAATTCAAAAAACTCATCCCCCTTCTTTCTGCCATCCTCCCCCGCACCTACTACAACCGCCTTATCCGCTCTCAGCTTCTTAACGTACCAACGCAACAAATCGGCGGTCGCCTCTACATCGTTCATAGCTCCGTGCGCATCCGTCAGTTTCACCCCTGCACGCTTGCAGCACATTCCAAGATTCAATTTTGCCTCTCTATCCGTACCCCAAGCCAGCTTGCCAATCGCAAACGTGTCTATGAAATTCGGATGGTGGTAGTGAAAAAATCCTCCCTTTGCGCCTGCGTATTTCAAAGCACAATCTACAAAACGAATATCAAACGGGACATTATGCCCTACGGCAATCAACCGCCCCAGCTCCCTATTCTTTGCGCTCGCCTGCCATTCATCCCACCAGCCCGTAACCGCATCAACAAACTCTTTAATATTCACCCCACTATTTATATCAGACATGCTTACCATAGTAGATTTAAGCGCAATCGGCTCTATGGTAAGATTGTTATATGGCTTTACAAAAGTTTCAAATCTATCCTTAACCTTTAACGTACATCCATCCAGCACCATTGCCGCATACTGGGTTATAGGGTTTCGGGTTTCGTCAAGCCCTCCCGTTTCAACGTCAAAAACAATATAGTCGCTCTTTATCATAATTCTCTAAATCTGCATTATTAGTAGTAGTAACGATGTCTATTTTTTATACATCTTATCCAAATGCTTCCAACCAAGCACCTTATATTTCCAACCACCGCCTCTCTTAACGTAAATTTTTACATAGTTTTTCAAATCCCATTTTTGCTCATCAGCAGGCGCAACCTTCGCCAGCTCCCCCCGTTTCAAATCCATATATTTAACCATAAATTCAGGTAAACTCTTGGAAATGTTCAAAAACTTTGGTAAACTCTCTTTTGTTAAAATCGCTTTCATATCTCGTTTTTTAATTATTATTCTACAATAAATAACTTTGGTAAAATAAAAAAACCCCAATTTTATATTGGGGTTTTCATTTGAAGCAATGGCGTGAAAATAAACTTACTTCTTTGCTTTATTTTTTGTTTCAACCACTGCCTTAACAGAAGCGGTCGGGGTAAATTTAATAGTATGACTTTCGGGGACATCCATAGGCTTCTTGGTCAATGGATTGATACCCTTCTTGGCTGGATTGACTTTCTGCTTAAATCTGCCAAGGCTGGGGATGTTTACTTCGCCACCTCTATCTCTGCACTCGGTAATAATTACCTCTGTAAGAGTGTTAATGGCTTCGTTCACCTGTGACTGCGACAATGAACATTTTCCTGCAACTTCTTTTAACAATTCATCTTTTTTCATAATTCAAAACTTTTTAAGATTAAACTTCAATTACATTTATGCCTAATGCTTCAATTTCAACTAACAATTTTTCAAATCTCTCATCCCTCATCTTCTCACTATCGTATAAACATTCATCGCTCTGCACCTCCTTTCCGTTATCTGCACTCCTATTTATAGCTATCCCATATTGGTAGGTCATAACACGCTCATTCAGCCGCTCAAACTTCTCTATCCTATTTATCCCCCTCAGATTTATCGCCACTCGGAAATCGGGCAAATACACCAGCGTCTTAAAGTAGATTTTTTCATCCATTACATCCCCCCTTCCCTCTTTGCGCTTTCAAAACCTCTAACGGCACTATTCATAGCCTCCATAGCCTCATCGGAAATAATGCTGGGAAAGATATTCCAATAGTACGTCTTAACCTCACAACCCATACAGGTGAAAAATCCCAACCGCAATCCTACAAACTCTTTAACCCCGTTCACCTTCAACCACATTCCCTCTATCTCTTCATCTTTGCGCTTCAAGCCTTCAAACTCCACTATAACGCTTACATCGCCACCTAACTTTTTGAAATTGCAAGTGAGGTTAATACGCTGCAAAGCATCTTCATTTAGCTTCTTGGAGCCGACAAGGTTAGCATCAGGCAAAACGGAAATCAAAGCACCTAAATCACTTTTTGAAATTATGATGCTCTCTCTATCTAACCTATCTTTCAAAATTCCAATCTCTTTTACAGCATCTAACATTCTACCAGCTTCCTCTGCCCGTTCTTTCGTTTCGCTCAAAACGTTGAATGAGATAATGCGCTTAATGGTAAAGGCTCTTTTCAAATCTACCCAGCGTCCATCTGAAAAATAGACGTTTTTATCATCAACTCTTTCAACCAGGTTAATACCAAGCCCGTGCTGTCTAAATTTAGGTTTAAGCTCACTAACGACAAAAACCAAGTCACCCTCTTTTGCCGCCCGTTTTGACAGCAGCAAGATTTTTTTATCAAACTTAACAATTCTTTTCATTGTACTCTCTAATTTTTAATCCATTAATAACTTTATATCCCATACGTTTCAAAGCCACTTCCACTCTATCACGACTTGGAGCATCCACGATGGTCTTTACCTGCTTTATCTGCATACGCTCTTCCATAGAGCCGAAAAATTTTACACTATACAACATAACTCCTAATGCCAAAATTTCAAAACAAAGTAAAAAACCAATCTCGCAATCCTATACAAAATATAAACCAAAACTCCAATAATGAACGCTGAAGTGATAAATTGAATAAATCCGTAACTTGTATAAGATAAATAGGACAAAAACATCAGCCCTGCCCAAAGCAGCACGCAAACGATGGCGGCAATAATTTTGAATTTCTTTACCATACCAAACTATCTACGATTTCAAAAAACTTTTCAAGCACTTTCAAATCCCAAACCTTCTTTCCCATCTCATTCGCTAACAGAGTCAAATACGGGTTAATCTCCCCAATATTCTTACTCATAATTTCATCTTTGCTGCTAAAATCAGCCTTGAGCATTTCGCTCACTGTTCTTTTTTCTTCCATTTTTCTTTTGTTTATAGGTTAATAATTAAAATCCATTCTCTTTATTTAACTCATCAATTTTTTCTGCACTTACGGCAACAAGGTTATAATAATCGCCACTTTTTGCCTCTTTCAGATACGATTCAATTTCATCATTACTTTTTCCACACTCCCTCATCGCTCTGCGTACATACGCCATAATGAAATATGCGTTTCCGTCAACGCCAACCAAGCTATACTCTTTTTTATTTTTTGCCATCTTTTCTGCTTTTTTCTAAATCGTTCATCGCTTCTATAAACTTTGGCACGTTTACAAAGCAAACGCCAACCCCTTTGCGTGGATGGATAAAGGTAAAATTTTTATTCATATACTCAACCGCATCCTTAATAGCCTGCTGCCGTGCCTCGCTCTCTTTCCCCTCAAATTGCTTATCTTTCCAGCGCGCCATTTTCATCGCTCCAAGATAGGTAGCCATTTTCATCGGGGTACCATACGCCATAGCCTCTGAAATCTCCTGAGCCCTCGCCTCGTTCTCTCCCCCGTTATCCAAGATGAACTCATCTTCATTCTTCTGCATTACTCTTATAAATTCATCGACAAAAGTCTTGGCAACCATAGGGTGGATTTTACCAGCCAGTGCCTCTCTTAAATAATCTGCTGCAACTTTAATATCCATTACTAACTCTTTTTATTTTTCAAATTAATTACTTTTTCCATATCTTTTTCAGCGGCATACCCTATTGACGTTTTTACCTCTTCTGGGTCAGAAGGTTTACCAATTAAAGACACATTATAAATTAAACCATTAGCAGTTTTTTCAATGCTGTCAATATGATATTTTTCGCCTCTATATCTAATCCTATCTCCAGCTGTAAATTTTGGAATAGGTTTCTGCTCAATAAGTTCGCCCCATTCATCCATTCGTGATATTTCAATGTTTTTAATATTGTGTTCTTTATTCAAAATGCCTTGTTTTCCATCTGTAAAGATTTCAACCTTATATTCTAAATTTCCAAGTTCATTGATGATGCCTACTTCAAGAATTTTGTAGGTTAGCCTACGATTTTTTATACTCACAACCTTGTCACCAACTCTAAATTTAGGGATAATGGGCTTCTGCTCTTGCTTTGGCTGTGGAAGTACTCTGTCTTTGAGTAACTTGAGCCATTTAAGTGCTTTATCATAATCAAGTATTCCCGCACAATCATCACCTCCATTTTGAATGATTCTGATTGCAATATCTAATGCATCTTCATCCTCTTCACTCCAAGCAGATTTTTGTTCACCTTGCTTTTCGAGCCAAGCAAGTGCTCCGTCAATATACGCACCAATTACTATACTTCGACCTTGTGGATTAGAACCTTCATAATGTTCTTTATACCACGCTTCCGCATCTTTTTTTATTTCTTTCCTTATCTGCTCATCCTCACTCTCCTTGAGTTCGGGAAAGATTGTTTCTAACTTTTCTTTCTGTTCCTGTGATAATTCTTTATTATTCAACAGAGTAATTAATTTTTCTTTGTAGTTCATATTATAATATATTTTTTAAAAATCTCCTAATACATAAACTTCATTAAACTAAATTAGTTAAACAATATTTTATTGCATCTTCAACTGCTTCTTCGTAATTATCAAATACATGAATACTTATTTTTAAGTATTCTGTAGGTTTTTCAGTTTTTTGAATACCCCATCTATATCCAACTTTTTTATTGTCAGAAATCAATTCATATTCATCATAATCCATTGTTATTATTATTCCTTTTTCTCTTAACCAAGCCATAGCCATTTGGTGAGTAGGGGCTGAAAAATAAATATCATCCAGCTCATCACCAAGAGTGTTCCAATTTTCTGCACTTTGATATATAGCAATAGCCGCAGGACAATTAACTAACTTGCTGTGGTCAATCCATACTGAATGTATAGATACATCAAACCCTTTCTCTTTTAAGAGTTTAGCAACTTCAAAAGATACATAATCTTCTTTCATAGTTATAATTATTAAAAGTTATACATACCTTCTGGTGCTTCAAAAGCCAACCCTTTGCGGCTTCTAAATTTGCATTGTATTTTTCTTTACTCATTATTCGTATTTTTTAATTTCCAAATCAATTACTTTTTCCATCGCTCTCTTTTTCTCCAAATCCTTTGCGCTACCGCTTTCGTCATACTTCTTTTGCGCCTCTCTCATTTTCTCTACCATCTTAAAAAAATTCTCAGGTGTCATTCTCTTTACTTTTTTATCGTTTTTATCTTTTTTTTCTTTTCTATCTAATTCAACCCAAAGCCCATTCGCCACCATCTTACTAATCCAATCAGCACGCTCTTTATTTACATTTTCAAGGGTGCTATGAGTATATTGCCAATAAGTAGATACCCACCGCCCATCGGGCATTAAAACTCTGTCTATCTTATAAAATTTGAAAGTTGATAAATCTAACCTCAGGCTATCACCGCACGACACCGCCCCCCTCGCACTATTATACAAGAGGTTCATCAAACACATACGGGCTGCGGTGTATGAAATATCATTGCCGTAAATTTCAGGCTCCATCCCCTCGCTTCGGGACTGCTCCAGCCCTGCCAATAGCGTTCTGCCGCTACCACAACACGGGTCATTTATCGTTCCACCATCAGGCTTTATTATCTGCGCCATCATCTTGCAAATGTTATCAGGTGTAAAAAACTGCCCATTCTGCCCGTGCGAAATACGTTCCATAAACATATCCCCTAATGGGTCACGATACCCTTCAGCGGCATCGCTATAAAATTCCAAAGCCTCTAAAAACAGCCTCTTTCGCTCCGCATCCCCAAATGTCTTTGTTAAAAGCTCTTTTTGCTGAGGGTTAGGGTTATTGCAAAGCAGCCCTAATGATAAGTCAAGAAAATCTGAAAACAAGTCGGAAAAGCTCAAGCCCCTGCCTAAGCTCATTCTCTCTATCGCTCTCTCCAAACTGCTGCCCGTTTTTTTCATTAGAATATATTTTTCAATTTACAAAATCCATTATTATCATAATCCATCCTTCTCCACCATACCCTACATTTTTTTTCAAACCAATCCTCTTTGCCTAAACGCTGAAGATGGGCTTGAATAAGGTTCATTATTATCGGGATAGGGTAAAAATAGCGTTCCTTGGTAAATAGGTTTATTCCGTCATAATCAAAACCAGCAATACAAATGCACTTTTTACCAATATCGTTTTTTTCGTCAAATACGGGGTGAAGATGATTTATAGGGATAATCTTACCACCTACGCTATTAAACAGCCTCAAATCGGCTTGTTTTGCCCTCAAACGGGGGTTTTCGCTACGTGCAACCTCAAAGAAAAGCACGCTTGGGTCAAATCCCTTATAATGAAGACGGGATAAAACTAATTTCAACCCTACTTTATAGAGGTCATTTCCAATCCCACTCTCTCGCCAGCTCTCCTCAACCGCAATAGCAGATAACATCAACCCGTTGCACCGCTCAAAATAATCGTAAACCGCCAGCCCTACGGGAATATCAAAATTCCAAGCTAAAACAATAAACACTTTCGGCTCATCTGCATGTAGTCGGGTGACAATCTGATAAAAATCCTCTTTTAGAGTATCGGGAATTGAAGATTGATAGATGGTGCTGAACCGCTCTAACGGCAAAATATTTTCCAAATGATTTTCACTCGTTATTAGTTTGAATGATAAATTTCGCTGCTCCATAATCCTATTTGTTATTTTTTGATAAAAAGATAAAGGCGAAAAGCAACACCCCCATCCAAGACGTAATTGAAAGAATAAGAGCGGCTGGAATAGCCAGCAGGACATCCGCCAGCCTCTTTGCACAAATTACATACTCAATAAAGGTTAGGGCAAACATCGCCACACATCCCGTAACGTAAACAAGTGCTAACATAATTTTCAATACTAACATAAAACTATTTTATAACAATAAAAACTTTGGTAAATAAAAAAAAGAGGGGATTTTCAACCCCCTCTCCCTAACCCCTATTATTTATAAATCTAAAATGCCAAACTGCTTCACCTCTACATCTGAATAGGCTCTACGGAGCGTAACCGAATAAAAGCATTTGGCAAGCCGCAAAGCGTTGAATGTGCATTCTTTGCCCTCGCTGCACTGATAAGCGGCACATTGGATAAAATCGTACACCCTCGCCTCCAATGTGTGACGGCTATACGATTTTTTACGGATAACACTCAAAATAGCCTCTTTTTCATCCCTGCTAATAGGCTTCCAATCCTCTATCGCCATATTATCCTTATAGCGGTAATTCACCGCCTCTACGTTAGTATTATAAAAATCTTTTGCCCACTCCTCAATCTTATCCTCATTAGCATAAACATCACCACTATAAAGGTAATTAAACACCACTGCCAGTTTGCGGTACTCTTTTTTCTCAATTACAAATGCGCTCATTTTTTTCGTTTTTAGGTTAATAAAAAAGGCGGCAGCGATTAGGTTGTCGCCCGTTAATTTAATTGCCGTTATGCGGTTTTTTTCGCTGTTCTCTTGGCTCTGCGTGCCGCTCTCTTTGCCTCTGCCTGCGTGCGCGCCAAATACGCTGCATAAAGGGGGCTTTTAATTGACTTCCAATCGAATTTTCCTGGTCTCCACTCTAACCAAGCCCACTTGCCATTTTCATGAATGTCGCCTTCGTTATGCTTATTTTCTTTACCCCCGTGCCACTTCCCGTTTTTACTCTTCCAATCGCACTTGCCATTCCCAAGGTCAGTCCAAATCCACTTCCCGTTAGGATGCACCTCACCAACCACGTGCTTCGGGGCTGCACCTCTCTTGGCAGGCTGGGCGGTGGTATCGGTTTTCTTTGCCTTCGGTGCTTCGGCTTTCTTGGTCTGCTTCTTAGCAGGTTTAAGGGCTGCAATGTAAGCCTCTACATACGGGCGCAATTCTGCCAGCTCGTTAAATTTTTCGCATAAATCCAGCTCACCCTTTAAGGCTTGCAGATTATCTGTTTCAAATAAAATACGGGTGGCAAACTCTTTGCGCATACGGGCGGCTGGTCTGCGGCTATTGCTAATAGCGGACATTTTCACGTTAGCAACTTCATTGAATTTTGCGGTGGCGGTTTTTTTCGTTTCCATAGTTTTGAATTTTTAATTGTTAATAATTTTGTTTCGTTTAATTTTACGTCGCAAAGATACGGCAAAAAATAATACAAAACGCACTTTTGAAAAAATTTTTTTTATTTTTTTTCTCAATGTAAATCAATGAGTTACGGATGTCGTCAAAATTTTTTTAGAAAATGAATAAAAAAAATGCCAAAATTTTCGGAGTGATTTTGGCAAATTTAGTAAAAATGGTAAAAATTCTATTCCGCTTTCCAGCCTTATTTCAAGGCTTAAAATGCTTGTTTATTTTTCAATTCTGCCCCCATCATAGTAATCCTTCTTTCCCATGCTTTTATTCTTGCTCATTCGGCTCGGCAACACGTCATCCTTTCTCCTGCCCCTGCCAAGCGTGCTTCTATCAACTGGCTTCATAACATCTGAGGCTTCATTCTCGTTCTTTGCGCTCAAATCCCAAACTGTCGTTTTCTGCTCCTGCTCTTTTCTCTGACTTCTTATTTTTTCCAAGAATATAGATTTAATTTTTGCGGCTCTCGCACTCTCCTCAGGTTTTACCTCCTCAGCCTCTACATCCATAACCTCCTCAGCCCTCTCTGCATTACGTTCTATCTCCGCAAAGTCATACGCTGAGGATGACGGGTAAACCATAGTGGCGTTTTCATCTGCCATTCCGCTTATATCTATGAATTTAGCGTAATAGCTATTATGAAGACCTGCCACCAGCTTCTTTACGTCATAATTCATCCGTGCCGCTACTCTCCCCAATATTACCTCTTTCAAGTTAATAGTTCTCAAAATCTCATTCTGAATATGGTCTTGAATAACCGCTTCTATATTTACATCAAGTGAGGCATTGATATTCAAAATATCGCCTTCGCTCTCTTTACGTATCTGCTCCAAAGTACGCAACAGACAATTATAAGCGTCTATTCCATTGAACGCAATAAAGCGGTATTTCATTTTGTTATACAACCACGCCAGCTCCTCTAATCTCGGTCGCTTATTATACAAACGCACATCCACCAGCTTATTTCTGAACTCCTCCCGTTGTTTTTCTACCTGCACCGCATATTTTCTAATCACCTCTTTAACATCGTCAACGGACACCTGAATACCATTATCATCGTGCATTATCCTCACCACCTCCTCTATCGTAAACAACCGCCCAAGCAATCCTACTATATCACTTTCAAACGGGCTTATCTTTGGAAATACAGTCCCCTTCTTTATCCCTTTGCCGCCCGTACATCCTGCCCTGCCAAACGCTTTCGCCTGTGCAACGGATATTTTTCCCCTCATCGCCTGCCATTTAGCTTTCATGTCTAATATCTCTTCCTGTTCTTTGGGTGAGAGGTCTGCAATGCGTTCTTTCAGTCTATGAGGCAACATCGCTATATTGATTTCAACCCCGTTTGAAGCGACAAATATAGTGTTCTTCATAACGGGGTGATTTTTCAAAACCATCGCCTTTCGGTACTCTTTTTCATCGACAACACCTTCAGGGATTTCAATCCTATTTTCCATTTACAAAATATTTTGTTATTTATTGCAATTTGTTTTTACATATTATAATTGATAATTGCAGATTGAGAGAGTAGGGGGACTGTTATTTGTCCCCTCCCTCCTTCGGTATGTAGTTTTGGAGCTGCTGTATAGCGTTGAGGATTTTAAGCCACGTTGTATATTGAAATACGCTCTGCGACATAATTATCCACAAACCATTCTTCTTTCTGCCCATACACTCATAGCTCCCGTCATAGCCCGCTGGGTTGTGCGTGAAGACAGTTGTCGTTACAATATAGCAGTTCTTTTGATTTTCCAACGGATGGCGTCTGATACAAATGCGGGACTTATCGCCTGAACTTGTCTCTGACCAAAACTCAGCTGTATTGGGGATGGGCTCTTTTTCATCCTCTTTTCCCTCTTTTTCTTTCGGCAATCTATAATCAAGATTATTCCAAAAACAAACAATCGGGTAATGTAACCAAATTTCAACGTCATCTACGGCTGCAATCAAACCATTTGGTGTAATCGTACTCGGAATGGATTTCAACGTGCTTAAACGGGCTGGAAATCCCTCAGGAGTAGCCTCGCACTCATTAATCCCCTTAATCAATGACGTGCCAATAATGCGCCCGTGGCTAACATACATAATTCTATCCCCTTCCTGAAGCTCGCATGGGATGAGCTTATCGGTATCGCATTCATCAATCAGAATAGTGCCACCCTCCGTTGTTTTACAAATCAAGAAATTCTTTTCAGCGCCATTGCTGCTAATCTCTACATTTTCAATCATGCGCTCTGCTAAAACTCTGCGCTCCTTGTACCAAAATTCTCTTTTTTCCATAATTAAAGTTTTTTAGAATATTTATAAATTAAACCTTTCTCAACCTTCTCAAAATGCGTCTAAAATAACTCAGCTCCCATCCATTGCTCTGTCCACTCTCGCAAACAGCAATGATGAGAACTGTGCGTCTTTTTTGAATTTTCGCTCTTAAACCTAATGTTCTTTGCTTTCATAATTAAAGTTTTTTTTATGAATGACTTTTTTTCTATAAATAAAAAAACCTTGATAACAAAAATTACCAATGTTTCCCATTTTTTAGGATGAAAAATGAATGCTTCGACTTTATTCAGTAGTGTGCAACCCACCTTTCAGTCTCCGTTCAATATTTCAGAACTTTTCGATACGGATGCAGAAATCTGCTGGCCAACAGACAATCATAGCTGCATTGCATTCACACTTGTAACGGGTTCTTTATAATGGAGGATTTCCAACTCCAGAGGTCTCAATTGCACCGAGACAAAAATAGGGGGGCTACGCCACCATCTACAATCGGTATCGGACAACCTCAAATTTTAACATTTTCTTTTTTTGATTATTCGATAGTGACGGGATACGCACACCCACATTGAAAGTCAGCAATAGCTAATTTAGGTTGTCGAAACAAACTTTTTCATTTCTATTGTGACTTGTGCTCCTTGTAAGGCTCGAACTTACGACTTACTGATTCCTACCACACCATATTACTATGAGTCAGTTACTCTAACCGACTGAGTTAAAGGAGCATTAGAGGGTGCTGCATGTCTTTATCTTTGCAGCAAGCTGTCCTGGATTCATTACACTCTTTTAAGAGTGGGGAGTTTTACGACCTCAACCCAAACGCTACCTGGATTCATTACCCTCAAATTTTATCATTGACTAATCTTTAATCATCATTTCAAAGAACTAACACCTTTAATAACTTTGGTAAATTATTTATTCCTTACCCTTACTCTTTTATACCAATTAAAATTCTTGCAGTAGTGTAAATTTGCATCAACTATCCTTTCGCCAAGCCTACAAATATTGCTTACCTTATAAAACGCACAAGTTTTACAACAAATATTGCTTTTCATCTGCTGCCTATCTTTTTCAGATAGACGCCAAGCCTGCTCTAAACTTGGATAAATATAGTGATACCCCATTATTCTTCAAACTTAAAATATTTTCATCAACCAATCAAATAATCTTACATACCAAGGCTCTCTCTTTTAGTAAAACGGGCAATGGCGAAAATTACCAGCCAGCCTGCATCTGCCCCAGTGCCCATTAACCATATTGTCTAATCGGGTGCAGGAATAATGTATGGAAAATCCATTCTTTTTTATTATCTTGAAATAAAAACAATTTATTTCCCTTCCCATATCTAAAATCCCCTATCAATTTTAATCAATTTAACATTACGAAAATTAAAAATAAACACCATAGCGTTATTTTTCATAAAGCCAACCGAAAATCTACCAGCGGTTTTAGGTTTTTCACTATTCCGTTTGCACTTCTTTTTCACTATTCTATAACAGTTAATCTTCTTCATATTGCCAACAAAAATCGTTAAAACTTACAGGCTTCAAAACTTTATCATCGCACTTGGACTTGGTAATTGAACACTTGCGCCTGAGCCTATGTCCCTTATCCCTCTCAAGAATTACATGCTTACAATTGCCGCAACATTTCATTTTTTTCATTCTTCATCATCTTTTATATTATCTTCTGCAAATTCATTCAGTATAAAGTCACCGCATATACTACTATCAGGAGTTACATCATCATAAGGACAATAAAACGTACCAAACAGGTCACAATGCCCACAACATTCTAAAAAACTGCTCATAACTTAATCTTTTCTAAAATATTCTTATTGAAATCATCCGTTCTGACATATACCAACTCTCTCCTTGCCCTCGTTATCGCTACATATTTCAAATTCTGCTCCTGCTCAAATTGCCAATCCTTGGTGCAGTATTTAGAGGGAATAAGCTCAGGACAAATAAAAAATATCCTATCATTCTCCAACCCCTTTGCCTTATGAATTGTTGATAATAAAATACCCCTAACCTCATCTGAAAAAATATCAGAAATCATCCTCTTCAACCCCTCTACGCTTTCAACCTCCTCTATTAAACATTCCAACACCTCTACGCTATTATCCAAAGCCACGTATTTAGGGTGATAAAACGGGCGGTGAACCCCCCTGCCCTTTAATTCGTTATACAGCCTTTTCTTCTCCCTGTCCAAAGCCTCCGTAAGCCTCCCTAAATCGGTTTTCACTCCCGTCTTATTAACAAGGCTAATAAGCCCAGCTCCAATCTCCCTCCCCCTTATCTTGCTTTTTACCTTATTTTTCATCAGCCAAAGATACGTTTGAACCAGCGGTTTTAGGTTTCTGCACAAAATCCAATCGCCATCCTGCAACTCGGTCAGCTCCCCCTCTCTAACATCCCCATCATCCGCATCCTTCAACGCTCTTATCTCTCCTACTATCTTATTAGCTTCAGCAACTACGTTTTTACAACACCTATAACTAATGCTCAATGGCATTCTGAGGCTCGCTCCGTTGATATTAGATAAATTATAATAACTATCTTCATCAGCCCCTGCAAAGCCGTAAATAGCTTGTCGTGGGTCGCCTACTGTAATCAGCCTCCCCCTTCTGTTAATACACTTCTTGATAAATTCGTGCTGCATCGGGGAAAAATCCTGACTCTCATCGCAAAATACATAATCATATTTTTCCAGCTTGATATCATCGCTAACGGCTGGAAAATAAATCATGTCTGTAAAATCATAATGCCATCTATCCTTTGCAACGTCATTGAATATACGTTTAGCCAGCTCCACTTCTTCAGCACCTATATTCAAATCATACTTATCCGCAATCCTTAAAACATCCTCATCGTTGCCCGTGCAAAGATTACACCGCATCAAATCTACAATCTTTGAAATTATGTAGTAATAGTAATATCTTTTATTTTCAGAAACATCCTTTGATAAAACTTTATCAATCTTACCAATTACCTTATTTTTGTTTACCCTCGCCCTGCCTCCATATCTCTGCCTCACAGCACGCCAGCCGCACGAATGAACGGTCATAATAGACACATTATCACCAACCCCTAAATCGCTGCACTTTTTAACAAGCTCAGCAACCACGCTGACGTTGAATGCTAAAAATAGGCAATTTTTTTCAAGAGGCACTTTTTTCAATAGCTCAAGCAAAACAGTTGTTTTGCCGCTTCCAGCTACGGCTGATATATTTATATTTTTATCCGTTTTTTCAAATGCTGTTAAAATCGCTTTCTGATAGCTACTTAATTCCATTCTTATTTACGTTTGAAGTGGGTGAACCCCATTTATACCATTTTATTCCCTTGGAGAACTCACAGCGGATAATAGGCGCATTAACTAACTCATCCTCAAATCTGCTTATGAAATCCCTCGCATTTTTATATAACGATGATTGAGTTCTTAAAAATTTCGTGATGTTTATCCCCTCTATGGTATTAAAGTCAATTGATTGAGCTGTATTGAAATAACTCTCCTGCCATTTATACACGGCAAAGTACATATATTCATTTCCGCATTCTAACTGCAAAATTACATATCCCTGATTCACCAGCTCTTCAATAGCTTCGTAATAATTATTTTCCATTTCAATCTAATTTAATATCCTTTATTTTATTTCGTATTGACTTCAAAATCTTATTGTAAGTTGAAATCGTTATCCCGTTTTGCTCCACAAAATCACTAACCTTCTTACCCTCCATTTTATGATAACATAGCCGTATCTCTATTGGTGTAAGATTATAATTTTTGAAAATTATGTCTATGGTATCTATATTGCAAGTTGAAGAGTAATCGGTATTATTTTTCAAGGCGTCATCATTAGTCATAACGCTGCCATCCCCGTGCTTCAATTCACGTTTGAAATCTCTGAAAAAATTTCGGGAAAGAGCTTTATTGTAATAAAAATAAAAATTATGCCGCTTGGAAATCTTATACCCCTTAACGCAATTCATCATTATAATATAACAGTCGCTGACTAACTCGTTGAATTCAGGCACATAGCTATTAGATGACTTAAATGCTAAATTTCGGTAATTGCTTATATTCTTTTTAACCACATTGTGCATCATTTTGAATAGAAGTACCGAAAAAGCCTGCCGCCTACGCTCTGACTTGGAAAACTTTATAAATGCAATTACCTTGTTTACAATCTTTGCGTTGTAAACAAAACCAACATTAAAAAAATTTTCACTAAAATCAATCATTCCTAAAAGTTTTTACAGCGGTTTTAATTTTCTGCTCTTTTGACTCCCTTATATTCTTTTCAAAATGGTCGTGGGAGCGTTTTTTTAATGAAGCTACCCTCTGCTCTTTCGACAACGATGAAAACTCATTTATTTCAATATTTTTTTCGCTAATAGGTATATTAGCATTTTCATTAATTTCCACCCTCATTTCACCGCATACGGGGCATTCAACCTTATCGCTAACCAACCTCCCTCCTACTACCTTATAATTGACTACAAGGTATTCAAATTCTTCGTTGAAGAGCTTACATTTCTCATTCAAACATTTATATTTCATTTTTCTTCATTTTTTGCGTAACTCAATATCAGCAGCGCATCCGCAACTCTCAACCAATCTTTTTTCGTCTTCAGCCCAAACTCCGTTTCCACCTTCGGGAATATGCGTTGAGCAACCTCTTTCAATTTAGTTTTCCACTCATTAGTGCTTTTGCCCCCCTTCGTTCCAAGCTGCATCGCCTTCTGCCATTTCTGAGGTGTAACCTCTGTAATCGGGATATTACGGGCAATTAACGCCATTTCTATATGCCCAAACCCCTTACCAAAATTAAACATCGCACTGCCACCCATTCCTGGCAATCCTCCAACCTTCTCCAAGTAGCAGATTGAATTTTTCTGAAATTTAGACAAGAATAAAAGCAAATCCCTTGGTGTTTCGGGCATGTGCTGAACGGCTAATAATTTCCCCTTATCCTTGCTCCAAACCACAATTCCACCCTCTTTTCCTGGGTCTATCGCTATTATTTTTTCGTCATTAAAATACTCTGATGTTTTCATAATAAAATATATTAACTTTGGAATTTAGACACTCCGTCAATCTTAACGACTTTCAAATAGTTTTCAAATATCTTTTCAGGCTCTTCAATATTCTGAGTAGTAATCAGGATTGTTATCCCTATACGCTCCAAAATCCTAATAGCGGACACTGTACCCACATTATCCATCTGCCATAAGGTTTCGTCCATTATCAGCATATTAAGTCCATTTGCACCCAAAGAGTCATTTATCAATTTCTGAATAGCTAATATGCCTGCTAATATTATTCTTTGTCGCTCTCCCCCCGAAAAAGTCATAAAGTTCTGCCAATCGTAACCATTACAGCTAACAAAACAATCTATCTTTTCACGTACATCACCGCTCTTCAAAACCTTATACGGCTCAATCTGCACTCGGTAATCAATTTTCATCTTATCAAGATAATTATTTATCGTGCCTTCCAGCCTCTTGATAGACTTATTCGCCAAGTAGGTCTGAAATCCGCTCTTACCCATATTGAACTGCCAAAACTTTAACATATTAAGCTCATCATCCGCTACTTTTAACACCTCCCTGCATTCATTATATTTTTTCAATACATCCCTCTTTCTCTGCTTCAGCTCTTCAATCCTCTCCTTTCTCTGCTTACCGCTTTTCAAATCTTCAATCTCAACTTTTTTCTTTGCTATCTTAACATTCAACGCTTTTATCTCATATTCCTCAACTTCAATCAATTTATTCTGCTTATTTATATCATGCTCGCACGCTTCATATTTCAAATTCTGCTCCTTTGCGGCTTTCAACTCCTTATTTGCTTCACTTATTTTTATACTTAAAACATTAACTTCTTCGGCTAACTCTTTCGCCTTACTATCCACTTCCAGCTTTATTTCAAGAGCTTCTTCATAAGTAAGTTTTAACTCATTATCAACCACAAACTTCTCACCGCATTTAGGACACTTCAAAACTCCATCAAGTATCAACTCTAACTTCTTTTTCAACTTATTAGCTTCCAGCAGCTCGCTATCGGAATAATCCATTGACTTATTTAGCTTATTTATCTTATCACGTGTTTTAGATAAATCTACCAATTTCATCTTTGCTAAATGCTGCTCCATCTTCATTAGCTCTTTCTCCAACTTATCTTTTTTCTCCCCCCTGCTAACCAATTCCGCATCCCATCCTACAATTTCCCTCTCTAACTTCTTAACCTCGTATTCAGTATCATCGTTTTCAAGCAAATCCTTTATCTGTACATCTATCATTTCCATCTTGCCTAATAACTTACCCTCGTTTATTTTTTCAGCCTCTAAATCGGCTTGTTTTGCCTTTACGCTATCGGACAAACGCTGAAGCACGCTGTTAATCATATCAGCGTTTGTTATTCGGTTCAATATCTCTTTTTTATCAGAGTCAGAAGCGGTAAAAAAATTGTATCTATTATCCTGCCCGACAATAAAGTATCGCACCAAATCATCCTTACAAATACCAATCAGTTCCAATATCCGCTTATTTGCCTCAGCTACAGACACCAGCTGCTTATTCTGCAATCCATTTTCATAGACAAGGCACGTTGACGACTTACTTGACTTGAAAAATTCCCTCTCTATTCTAATATTCTTTTTTAGAACATCATTATAAAGTTCCAAAACTACACTGCAACTGCTAACAGACTTGGATTTATTGATGAAGCTATCCTTCTTTATCGGTCGCAAACAATCACCCGTAATAGCCAACGCTATCGCTTCAAAAATGGTGCTTTTGCCTGCCCCGTTATTTTCAAAATTCTTGTCTGTATAATTTTTACCCGTAACGACAGTACATACATTATTATTAAATTCATATTCCAGTCGCTCAGCTGCAAAAAGATTATTTATTTCAACTTTAATCGGACACCACATATTAAATCCCTTTAATTAAATCTAAACCAAATCTAAATTCATCGCCCTTTATTCCGTTATCAGAACAGAATTTGATAAAATCTTTTTTAATGCTAACTTTATCAAATTGCAGGGATGCAGTCTGACTAACCTCAATAGCCTCCACTTCTTCATCCGTCTGCACCTTAACGTCAATTCCATGCTTTCGTATTTCCGCAACATTTATTTTATCGCAATCTGTTTTTTTACCCTTTATTATCAACCTCACATTATCCTTACCACCCTCGTATTTTTCAATCAAATTCCGTATGCCTGAAACATCCTCTGCCTGCACCTCCTCTTTTATCCAACGTGGAGAGTCAGAAGATAGCCTGAAAAAACTCAAATCATCGTTTATCGCTACAAACCCCTTCAAAAAATCCTCGCTGTAATCGTTTTGGTAAAGAGAGCCAGTGTAATGGATATTTTCGCCCACCTCTGAGCAATTATGGTAATGACCTACAAACACCTCGTCAAAATCTTTTAGCAAATCGGCACTAACAGCCCCACTAACCAAAGAGCCGTCATTATTTTTCACACCATTAATCCCTATATGCGTAACTAACATATTTTTTCTACCACTCCTCAACGGCTTATCTCTTAAAAGCTGCGTTAATTTTTCACACCAAACATCCTCTCTGTAATACGGCATAAAATAAACATCAACACCAATAAAACAATATCGTTTCGGCTCATTTATAACATATATTCCGTTATCTTCATCAGAAAATATATCTAAATAGCTTCCATCGGCTGTAAGGTCGGTTTTATCGTGATTTCCAGGAATAATATGTAACTCTATGCCGTTTTTAGCTAATAAGTCAAAACAAGCCTTACAAGCCAGCAAAACGCTGAGAGGCTGCCCTGAGCGGTTAGTGAACATATCCCCTCCTATTATCAAATTTTCAACTTTGAACTTATTACAAGCGGCTACCATCTGCGAAAATAAATCCATTACCATAACGCAATTATCCTTGGTAAGATGGACGTCATTCGCTAAAATAAAAATCGGCTTACTCTTCATCATCTTCATTCTGCATTAAACTTTTGCGCAATTCCATTAAATCATTCTGCATTGACTTATTTATCTTGTTATGCAGTATCGGCATTAACTTATTATGTTCGTAATATAGTTTGAAAAATTCTCTCGTTGTACTCCAAGATAATTTCCCGTTCAAAAAACTAACTTTTTTTGCCCCCTCTTTTTTCAATATACCTCTTTCAATAGCGTAATCAATATCATCTTGGGACAGAATTATTCCATAACCAAGCAAAATCCTGATATCGGTTTTTTGCCTGCTGCCAAAGTCATTCTTAACAACCTTAACCTCCGTTATCTGCGCCACCTCTACATCATCAATTTTTTCGTGCTGTTTCAACTTCATAGACAAACGCAAAGTAGGCATCAACGACACCCATTCTCCCCCCGTGCTTTTCTTGGTAACTATTCCCATATTACTCTGCTCATACTGATGATTCAAAATAACGAAATGAATAATATGGGTGTACATTTCTGACATTATGCACTTAACAAACTTTTTTGCCTCTTTCGCAAAAGCCATCATTTTTTCGTTCTTCAACTCAAAACTATCTACCTCACCCCCCTTCTGCAACATCTTCTCCATCCTATCGGTATTTTCATTCATCGTATCAAGCTCTGACTTTGATAAAGTCGCTCCAAGACTATCCCACATAAAAAAGAACTTGGGTTTCAAATTCTCCTCAGCCATAATAGCATCGGTATCCATTATCAGCTTCTTCACTTGCAGAAACATCGCTTCAACGTACTTTATTTTCACTATTATTACCCTGCTAACGGGCAAACCTAACATCAAAGCATAATCCTTGTTATCTCTATTCTCGCTGGATAAAATTACAGCAATCCCGTCATCCTTATTTTCCAATAGAAAATTTTTCATAGCAACTAAACCAAGCGTTGTTTTTCCACTACGGCTTGGGCCAGCTATCTCTATTATTCCAGTAGGTAATCCGAATGTTCTGAGATTATAATTAAGGGTGGGACTACCTGTATGAGCCCAACTCTTTATCTCGTTAAAACCATCCTTTTCAGAAAATTTAATAACATCTTCAGAATTGAACCGCTTTACAATTTTATCAATAATACTGCTCATAACTAAAAAAATAAAATAGGGCGCACCAAAATAAATAAGGTACACCCTATTGATTTAATAACAATTACTTTTTATTAGCAAGTTTTTTACGGATATCATCCAATGAAATTTTGCCCTTCGGCTCTTCATCTTCATCTTCGTCATCCTCTGCTTCGGGTTCATCCTCCTCCTCTACAACTGCCTCACGGTTGGCGTCACGAATATCATCATCAGACATAGACTTCTTTACGCTAATTTCAAGTTCATTATCCTTAATGTATCTTTTCAACTCGCTTCTGTCCATATCGTCAAATTCATCCCCCTCTGCATCCTCCTCAGGCTCTTCATCTTCGTCATCCTCTGCTTCGGGTTCATCCTCCTCCTCAGGCTCTTCAACTTTTTTCTTTGAAGACGCTTTCACCTTCTTTTTAGGCTCTTCGTCATCCTCTGCTTCGGAATATTGAGCCTTCACTTTCTCTACGATTTCAAGCCATTCGTCATCGTCAAACAGCCCCATATCCTTATCTTCATCAAAATTCTGCAATCCCTCCAAGGCTCTTTCAAAGTGGTTAATATTATAACCAAATACAACCTCGTCAATCGGTTTCAAGGACATAAAGTGCTCAATCTCTTCATCCGTAAGCGGTCGGGCGGTAGGCTTTTTACCAAACGACACTTCATAGTAATTTTCACCCTTCTTTCGGTTGGGGTTTTTCAAATACTTAACCATTACGGGAATGCCCTCGTCAACATCGGTAAACGGGTCAACCTCAATCGGCTCATCTGCATCCTCTGAAAATGCTAACTTGTTAAGCCCATCACGCACTGACTTTTTGAACTCCCAAATCTTTGCACGCAATTCATTATCACCATCAACCTTATCTGCATAACACAGCCAAGTGTAAGAGGGTGTCAAAGCATCCTGCCCATCCGTAAGCTCGGTGAGCTTTTTGACGTTATTGGCATATTTAGCCTTGGCAAATTTAACATACTCCTGAACCAAATCCAGCTTCGTGCCTCCGTGAACAACTGAATCAGGTACAGTGGCTCTGCGTCTTTCGCCATCCTGCCCCGTTACGGTCAACCAATATGACTTTTTCGGTACGTAAAAATCATCCTTACCAGGGTGAGCGGGAAAAATACGGATTTTTAAGGTTTTACCATCTTCAAGGTTGAGATATTCCCCACCTTGTGCACCAATAATCGTATTATCGGCATCAACTCTTTTCTGCAACTTCTTTATGGACGTTGCTTTCAACTGACTTCTAAAATCGTTTTTACTCATAATGAATTTTATTTAATAAGTTTATCGGTTTTTTTAATTAAAACGCTGTTAATACTTCCTTCTAATAGCTGCTCATCTACATCCCCCTGCTGGATAGTCATAGATAGCTTGTTCAGCTTTTCGCTCTTATCCTTTGCACTCCAAAACACGCTATTGATATAATCCCTTGTTTTCTGACACTCAATATACTTCTTCCGCATCGCTTGGTATGACTTCTCTAATATAAGAGCGGAATTCAGAGCGTCCACTGTCGGATTTTTACCTCCATTCTCCTCTGCTAACCGCAATTTCAATTTTTCTTTCAATTTAGCCTCCATAACGTCCAAGTTCATCTTTGCTTCAGACACCACTCTTTCGCATTCAGCTAACAAAATACCAAATCGGTTCACTATAACAGGAAACGTAATAATTTCACCAATAAGGTTAGAATAGTCAATTTTCAGCAAATCGTCAATTTCAAAATCGTTATCAAACTCATCAAAAATCAACTTATACTGATTTTCGCCAATATTAACAATTTGCTTTTTCATCTTCTTTTCTATTTTTCAAAATATGTAATCCAATAACGCAATAACCAATCAAATCCTTTAAGGTATCTTCAAGGCTTTCAAAATTAGGCTGCTGTCCCGTAAACTCTTTATGAACTAAATTCCTGAAACGGCTCTCCTTGTCGTGTATATGAACCATATTGCCTATAAGCCCCAAATCAAAAGAAGCTCCGCCATAGTCTGCATTTTTTTTAATCAATGTTTCTCTGACCTCATTAAAGATAGCGTTCACGCTATCATTAGTCATAATACTTTCATTTGTTTTTTCTTTTTCCATAATTTTATTCGATTTTAAAGTTTGTAACTAAATAAATAGCGTACTTTATAGGCTCTTCATTAAAAGAGCCTAAATCAGCTTGTTTTAGTGCTGAAATCAAATTTGCGCCCGCTATTTTAATCCCCGTTTTGCAATTTCTGACTTTATCGTTAATATTTTTGTTACCAAGTCTTAACTCCCTGCTAACAAACATACACATTGCCAACCAGTCGCAAAACTTTACAAAACTTTTTACTGCATTATTTTTTGCAAAAAAAGAATTGTAAAGCATCCTTTCAACTTTGCTTTCAGGTTCATCCTTTAATTTATCATCAGGCATAAACATTCTATAAAATTCATACATAGCATAACTATTCAACCCATTTCTTAAAAATTCGCCATTATATTCATTATACTTTACCTCGTGCGACAAATCACGCAAAATCAATGCTTCGTCAAAATCGTGAAAAATAGCGTGCAAAATTACATCCTTGGAAAAATCAAGCAATTTATAATCATATTCCAAAGTGTCTTTATCAAACACCTCTTCCAGCAACACTGCCGCAAATGCAGCCACTTTTAAGCTATGCTGGGAAACGCTCTCTTTGTTAATAGTATCTAACTCCAACCACTGCTTGATATTATCTAATCGGGATAGGCAGATGGCTACTTTATTTATCTTACTTTCCATAACTCTTTTTTTTAACTAATAACGATGTATTTAACCTATAACGTAAAGACGGGTGGAATTGATTGAATACAACTTCTTTTCGTTTTTGAACTTATCTTTTTTTATAACACCATTTATAGCGACAACCCTCCCCTTACAATCCTCAATATCATCAATTTTTTCGTAAGCGTCAGGCCAAATCAATACGGGAATTATCGTATTATTGCAATCAATATTTATAGTACACATTGTACCACTTTTTATATCTTTGGTCTGCCAATATATTAACTTGCCAGCGACAGTAACCTCTTTATCATCTTTGGTCATCAAGAACTCATCATCACTAACGTATAACCCAGCCACCCTCTTACTCGGTATCGCATCACGTATCATGCTTTCATAATCAACCTCACCAAATCCCGTTAAACGCTTCTGCTCTAAAATCCAAAAAGCGTTAGTATTAGAATCAGAACCATTATAAATATCGGGCAACTCTTCATTCTTGCTTTCCAAATATCTTTTCAACAGCTTCTTTCTGTCCCTCTCGTTAGATATATTTTCAATCAAATCAAAAGCACCTGCAATTATTAAGCACTTCACCACTGTCTTATTAACCTTTGAAGGCACACGTGATAAAAACTCATCCAAAGAAAAAAATTCACCACCCTTCTCCCTCGTCTGCATAATATTATCAACCGCTACATCGCCAACCCCCTTTATCTTGGTAAGGCTGAAGAATATTCGTCTGTTTGCAGCATCGCATGTAAAATTCTTTTCGGAATGATTAACATCAGGCGGTCGTATCTCTATTTTCACCCCCGTTTTTTTTATCTCTGCTAATCGGTATGGCACTTCACTTTCTTTCGCAAATTGAAGGGATGTAGTCCAAAATTCAAGAGGGTAATGGACTTTAAGATATTGGCTCCAATAGGACATAATGCTATATGCGGCTGCGTGGCTTTTATTAAATCCATAGCCGCTAAAAGCCAGCAGCTTCTCCCATACCTTATCAGCGTATTTTTCAGCATCCCTAACCCCGTTTTTATTCAATAGAGTAATATATCCATCCTTAAATTTATCACCAAATCCTGCAAGTGTTTTAACATCCTTCTTTTTAATAGTAGTACGCAATATATCAGACTCAACTTTGGTCAAACCGCCCACTATAACCGCCTGCATAATTTGCTCTTGAAAAACATATAGTCCAAAGGTATTGCTGGTAATACCCTCCATACCAAAATCAAATTTCGGTTTCTTTTTCCCGTTCTTTATATCAGCGAAATCCTGATGGGCATTAAGTTCCATTGGGCCAGGTCGGAATAAAGCGGTCATAGCAATAAGGTGTTCAAGTGTAGTCGGCTTCACTTGTCTGCAATAGTTCATAAGCCCTGCCGTGCCAAATTGAAATACATCCTCGTTCCAACCCCTTCGGAAATACTTAAAAGTTTCATCGTCATCTAACGGCAAATCATTCAAGCTAATTCTCTTTTTCTCGTTTCGCCAAACTAAATTTTCAATGCTCTTAAACTTATCCAGCTGCGACAATCCTAATATATCCTCTTTCAAAAATCCAGCCTTATCAATATACTTGCCTTCCCATTCGCTTACTAACACCCCGTCAATAGCCTTAACGGGCAACCACTCCCATATATCTATTTTTCTATTTTTGCCGTCAACTGTACGCTTTGGCACAATTATAACTGCGCTTGGGTGTACGCTCTCTGCTTTCGGCTGGAGTAACGCAAACTTGGTAAAATGTACTATATCGGGATTTTCCTGAACAAATTTGAAAAGCGGTTTAGATTTTGTAGCGTATTCAATTAAATCCCCCCAAGTATATTCAATTTGGTCATCAATATCCTTCGTGAGCTTATTCGTATAGTCAAAGGACAACCCCTTTATCTTTCCGAAATCCTTTATACAAGTTTTCAATTTCATCCTCGTATAAGTACCAATAGCGCACGTATAATCATACCCATACTTACACTTTATATACTCTTTCACACAATCACGGAAATCGGTCGGGAAATCAACATCTATATCAGGCATACTATCTGCACTTTTCGCACGCTCGCCACTAACACGGGTTTCGTTCAGAAATCTCTCAAATAACAATCCGTATTTCAACGGGTCAACATCAGTAATGTATAAAAGATACGCAATAAGGCTTCCACACACACTACCACGCCCTGAACCCGTGTTTATATCGTTATCCCTGCACCATTTCATTATATCCCACAAAATCATAAAATAGTCGCAAAGGTCATTAGGCACGATTACAGCACACTCGGTTTCAAGTCTTTCAAAATACTCTTTTTCATTCTCTACTTTACCAGCTATCCTTTCATTCCATCCCTTATTTATTTCCCTATAAAATTTATCAACAACATCCTTACATTCAAACTTGGGGATTTTTCTATCGCCAACCGCTAACTTAAATTCAATCGCATCTGCTAATTCATCTGCATTCTGCAAACCCTCCAAAATAGCCGTATAAAGTGGCGTAACATGCTTCCATTCCCTATAAGATGATATTGTATCCATTACTGACTTAAAGTATTGGTCGTCACTTTCAGGCTCTACCACCCCATCAACCTTATTTAACATCGTTTTTATCCCCTTTTCATCCGCATCTAAATAATATGAGTCATTAATCGTAATAGGCTTCAGAACACCACTAAAATTGCTTAAATAAAAATCAATGTTTGAAAGATGCTTTTTGAAAAGCTGCTCGGATGTATATTCACAAGTATCTATTTGATAATAGACTTTATCAAAACTGCTTCTATATTTTTTCAATAACTGCCTGCAATACCCTACATCACCATTTTTATAATTAAATTCGCTCTCTTTCGGTATAACTATACAAATACCCTTACCAAGCTCTAACAGCCTATTTTCGGGAATATATTTATTGTAAACGACATTAATATCCTTATTTATCTTCAACAGATTTTTCCACCCCTCATAATTCATCGGGAATAGCTTTAATTCAAAAAGCTCCTGATTCATTTCCCCCTCTTTATAATTAACAGCAACTCTTATTGTCTCACCAATTACAGGTTTAATACCTGCTTTATCGCAATAGGTCTGAAATGACATGGTGCCAGCAAGCGTATTTCTGTCACAAATCCCCAAAGCCTTACAACCTAAAAATTTCGCCTTCTTAACCCAAAGCTCACAACTACCACTACCATTCATCATTTCATACTCGGTATGAACTCCAAGATGGGCAAACGGCAAAAATTTTTCTTCATCCGCTTCTCCAATATATTTGAAATCTAAAAATTCAGGTTTGAAAATTACTTCATTATATCTATTCTTTGCCTTATTGATTTTAGAGTAGTAAAACCGCTCACCAAATTCAAACAAAATAAAATCTGCTAATCCATCGTCTAAAATATCAAACTCTTCATCGCCAACGATAAACGAAAAATCATCATCAATTATCTTACCCTCATAAGGTTTCAAATATAAAAACTTGCCAACCCCGTCAATAGCTATCAAGTTACAACCATTAAGCTCTTTCGGGTTGGCAATCTTTATTTTATTTTCTTTGCACCAATCTAAAAGTTTTTTCATTACAAACTGCCAATAGCGTTATTTACATTCTTACTCAATCGGGATGCAAAAAAGTTTTTTGCCATAACTGCAAAATCCCATTCAGCATCAAACATATTATCAATCATTTCAATATTCGTCTGCAATAATAAATCCTTATTTGCAATAGAATTAACGCTGGACAGCTCCTGCTTATAGGTAACGTAAACCCCAAGCAGCCTATAACAGTCATATAAAAATTTAGAAAAATCTCCCAAAGCACTCAGCTCCACTTCATTAACCTCCTCATTTCTCCAAATAGAAAACAAATTTTTAATAGCACTATTAAGATGGTATCTTACCTCAAAAATCCTATTTCCACAAATCTGTTCTGAAAAGTTAAAGTTCATTCGCTTCGGCTTGGCAAAATCATATATAGTGCTATATTCTACATCATTACTATCAATCATAATTTTTTTCCAAATCTGATTCATATTCGTGTAAACGTGCAACGATTGTGAATTATGCGTCTGAGTGCCTAAATCTATGCCAAGACACTCTGCAATTATTTCACCAAGCCAAGAAAATTGAAAAATATTAGTAGGCAATCCCAAATGAAGGTCGTTGCTTCTATTAGCAATAGTCATAATTAACTTATCATTTCTAACCTTCAACATCACCATATCATTGCACGGCAAATCCTTTGTCTTGTAGCCTAAATCTAAATCAGGGTTCCAAATACTCATAACAACCTGACGGCTATTGGGGTCATCTGCCAAAATTCTAATCGCCTCCGCTACTTGGTCAAGCGGCTGAATAGTTCTACCAGCATCTAAATTCATTTCACTAAAACCTCCCCAACGCATCAACCTATAACCATATGGCGCATGAAACACCTTTCCATCGTCTGAATATTGCTTCATGTTAGAGTTGAAAATATCTAACCATTCTACATCCTTTCTCCCTGCTGCTATCCATATAGCCTCCGCAATCAAAAAAAATACATTCATATTACGCCCAAGCACACCAACACATCTTTTACGCGGATTTATAAGAGTAGTAGAAAAATCAAGCACCTCGCAACAAATCCCGTTACGACTTTGAATTTTTTCTCCATTCTCAACTACATACTTATTCAGTCGTGGATAAACGTCTGAAAAATTGTCTGTAATAATCTTTCTTAACATAAAATCTTCCATAACTCTCTATCTTTTAATTATCGTAATATAAATAACGATGAAAAAAATAGGGGACTATAAAAAGCCCCCTATTCCCGTCAAAAAACCAGAACAACTTGCTATTTTTTAGCAGTTTTTTTCAAAGCAACTTTCTTGGCAGGAGCGGCAACGGCTTTTTTCTCAACCTTTGCAGGTGCTTTCTTGACAGGAGCGGCATTGTTCATACTATCCTCCATTTTCTTGCGGTTGTCACCAAGTTTTTTATCTTGCTTTTTAATTTCATTCTCAACATTACCAAGCACCAACTTGATAAGTTTGAGCATTTTGGCAAAAGTAGTATTTTTGAAAATCGGCTGACCGCTCCAAGCAAGCTCATAATCAATTCCATTTTCAACTAAAATCGGAATAGCTTTCTTGTTCAAATAACCAGTACATTTAACGTCACCATTATCAAGCACAGTGCAACGCTCAACAACGCAAACGCCAGTTTTACCATTTTTGCCAATTTTCTTATAATTAACGCCAGCAGCAATCCAAGCACGCTCATACTCAGCTTCGGGGAAAACCTTATCAAAGAAAGAGAACACCTTTCTATCTTCAACAACTTTTTTAGGGTCAAGCATGGGCGACTTTTTAACAGGCTTTGAAGATGCTTTCTTGGTAGTGGCAGCCTTCTTTTCTTCCTTCTTTACAGGCTTTACAGGGACAGCAGCCTTCTTTACAGGGACAGCCTTCTTTGCTTGTTTCTCCTCTACCTCAGGCTCTTCTTCATCGTCATCATCGGTTTCCTCCTCGTCATCCTCCTCAGGCTCGTCATCCTCCTCAGGCTCTTCTTCATCGTCATCCTCTGCTTCGGGTTCATCCTCCCCCTCAGGCTCTTCAACCTCATCATTCGGCTCTACAAAACTCTCGGCAATCTCAATAAGAGTATCAAGGCTCTCATCTTCCATGCCGTCAATGCCATTCTGCTCCAAGATTTCAAGAACTTGCTCTTTTGCAGTTTCCTCATCAGAAGCGTTCACGTTAATTGCAGCCAAGCGGCTAACCATTTCTTTTTGCAATTTAATTTTCTTTGCCATAATCGTAATTTTTTAAGATTGTTAATAAATTTTTTTTGTTTTATACCATTAATAACTTTGGTAAATTTTTTATTGAATTTTTTTAATCTTCGTCCATATTAAAATTCTTAAAAATTCTCTGCACCTGCAATAAATCATTGCCATAATTCTCTATCAAATATTCGCATTGAACCTTAACAACGTCCATAGCGTCCATAGGTTCATCGCCAGCTTCTATTACCTGCTTTTTAAGTTGTTTATCGGCATCGCAACCAAAATAAACCCTATTGAGCATATTTTTATTATAACCACGCAAATAGAGTGAAAACACGGCTCTCTGCTTCTTGTGCAGATTTTCAAGCAAATCTACGCCATTAACCACGAACACATTATTTTCAGGCTCAACCCTGCTATCCTGCACAACGCCATAATCGTAACTAACCTCATCAATAGACATCTTAAACCCCTCACGGCTAATATACTTTATAAAGTCACACACCTTATTGCTGCACGCACTTTGCAAGTAATATTTCAGCGGCACGGGCTTTTTATCTAACTTACCTGCATTAAAATCAGACAACTTGGCTAAATAAGCCTTAATAGTGGTATAGATTTTAATTTTAAACTCCTGAAGCACATCCTGATACTCGTACCCCATCTGAGTATAATTAAATACCTTATCCGCATACTGAGCGGCTAAATATTCGTAATTTTTGTAAATCATTTCTGCTGCTTCCATAGTTTTGAATTTTTAATTGTTAATAATTTTGTTTCGCATCGCAAAAATACGATAAAAAATAATACAAAATACTTTTTTCTAAAAATTTTTTTATCCCTACAAAATAAAGGGTTTGAGGCACTTTTTAATGATAAAAAATAAAAAAGCACTACTTTTTGTAGTGCATTTTTCGGAATATTTTTTGGAAAATTAGTAAAAACTATTTTTACACGTTCATTATTAAATTCCCCTGCTCGGATAATTCAACCAACTTCTTTTCACTCGGTTTAAGATAACAAAAAATAATTTTTTTACCATTGAAAACCTTTCGCCAATTTGCGCAAAGCGTTTTGAACTTTTCCGAAAAGTAAATATCATAGTCATCAATCGCAATAAACCAGCATTCTCCCTCTTTATAAGAAAATGTAATAATTCCCTTATAAATCTTTTCAAGAGCTTGTAAAACGGCTAAAATGCGACTTCTCATACCAAACTATATTACTTCACAGCTTCCACCGCTGCAACCTATCGCCACTAAATCGGTGCTGCTGATTATTCTGCCATCTAATATCTTTGCAAAATCCACTTCATTATTCTCTATGAATTTCAAAATGCTGTTAAACTTTTTCTCCATCTTTTCATCCGCTATGCGCTGAAATGGAGGATGGGGATAAATTTGGTCGCCAAGTTTAGGCAGCAAGCTAACCCCCGTGAAAATATGGTCGTTCATATATAGCACCGCTGCAACCGCTTCCCACTCGTTATCAGCAACCTCTACAGTAACAGATACGTTATTATTAACACCCCTAAAATTAACTCCCTTATTCACCCAATAGTGCTTAACCATGCTAACAAATTTCAAATGTTCTATCGCATTTATATCATCCTTACGCACAACACCATCCTTGCAAATAATCGGGAATATCATAACAGCTTCATCATCGCTAACGTCATCCACCATTGGGGTATCGTGAAGGACTTTATATTCAGGTGATGTCTTTTTAATCCTTACCCTTCTAAAATATCGGTAATCGTGAGCAGGATGAATGCCTGAGCAGGACAACCCAAGTATGGCGCTGGCATTGCCGCTCGGTTTGATAGTGGTACAAGCACTGCTAAATTTTATATTGAAAATATTAGCAAACTTACGATTGGTGTCTAATACTTTCAAAGCTCCATATTTCAAAACTTCAGGCTTCATCAAATCCCTATTAGCAAAAAGCCCCGTAATAGACACCCCAATCGCTCTATCTCTCTCAGCTATCTTTTTAGACACGGGTGATAAGTATTTGAAATCGCTATAAAGTGACTGCACAGTGGCAATAAATGCAGCACTTGCACAACAGCGGTGGAATTCATTTTCATCCTTTATTTTCTCAGCATTTATTTCCACTAAATTGCAAAAAGCAAAACCAGTTTCATTGCTAAACCTTGGATGCAATACTATTTCACCGCACGGATTTACAATATATTCATACGATGGCACATTTACAAATCCAGGCTCTCCAAATTGTCGAATGACTGAAATCTTTTCCCTATACTCTTCATAGCTCATTCTATCTTCATCACTCGTCAATATGCTATTATTAGCCATAGTTCTCTGCGGATTATCAACCCACCAATTACCAGTCTTACAGCGCAACATATCTTCATCATCTTTATCAAATAACGCTATCATTGCACTCCTACGGACACCGCCTGAAACAACAGCCATAGCAATATGACACAAAATATCGTGAATTTCAATACTCTTTAACTTTCTGCCTTCAGCACCAAAAAATATTTTCTTTATATTTTCATGCGCCTTAATCAAGCCATTTGGGCCAGGGGCTGCAAACTTTCCATCAATCAACTCCCCCTCTTTTCTAACATCTCTGAAATCTATTTCAACCCCGTTCCCTTTATATAGATTTTCAATCAACACCCTTATACTCTTTGCCCATCCTTCAATACTATCTTCAACCCTATATTTCGCAACATCGTTTTCAGGGGATTGGTGCAAAACTACTGGCAGCTTTTCAATATACTCTCTATGCAAAGAGTAACCGACACCGCAACCGCAAAGAAGCAAATACATAATTTCATCAAACGCTGAAATCCTATCAATAAACGTACCACAGCAGTTGTAAATTTTCGTTTCGTGCTTCAAAATTCCGCTTGTCTTAACGGGTGAGGCAAATTGCCGTGAACGCTGGGATGAAAGTATTTTCTTTTCACGCTCTAACATTTCGCAAAATCTCAACTCATCTACAACCTCCTGATTGTTTAATAAATTCAAACTTTCCAGCTTCTTCTCGTGCATCGCATAAATGCGCCTCACTGTATCGCTCCAACTCTCTAATGTACCATCTTCTTTCTTTTGCGCATACTTCGACAAAAATACATATTCTGAAAGTAAATCTAAACCATCCATATCTACCTCCGTTTTATTTTCCAGTATGTCCAAAACCACCTTCGCCTCTCTCGCTATCTCTCGTAAAGTTATCTACGATATTAAATTCAGCCTGAAACAAGCCCCCTTCCCCGTTGAAAACTATCTGCGCTATCCTATCTCCACGATTTATGATAAAGGGCTCATTTGATAGGTTTACAAGCACGACACCTACATCCCCTTGATAATCCGCATCAATAGTGCCAGGTGAATTTATTACAGTCACTCCGTTTTTAAGTGCTAAACCACTTCTTGGGCGTATCTGAGCCTCAGCATCATCGGGCAACTCTATTTTTATTGAAAGAGGAATTAACGCACGCTCAAACGGGTGAATGCAAATAGTGGAAACATTAGCAGCATACAAATCAGCGCCAGCAGACTTTTCGGTGGCGTAAACGGGCATTTTTCCAAATCCCGTAATCATCAAATTCACTTTTCTCTTTTTCATATCTATAAACTTTTATTAACAAAAATAGGCACTATAAATAACTATGTGCCTATCTAACCATTAAATAATAGCAAACAAATTAAAAATCTAATGCCAACAACTGAGACATATTCAAGCTATAAGTTTTTCCATCCTCCATATTGCTCAGCAATATCTCACAAGCCTTAATGTCGGTCATAATATTACAAATCATCTCAACTGTCCCGTTATACTCCCTACGCTTATTAGCCTCATATTCTGAAGCGGGTGCGGTGCAATCAGGAGCATTATCTTCAACAGAAAGAGTTTCAAAATTCCCGTGAACATTCTTTTCATAAAAGCAAGTTTCACACCAATCAAAGGTCTTATAGGGTACTTGGATTTTTCTATCCACACTCCAATACTTGCTTATTTCACGCTTCGGCATCGCTCCGCATTCTTCAAGCAGCCCATTAGCCTTTTCACTATAAGTAGTAAGTTCTGAATTCAATCTCGGAAGCACAACGCTGTTTATCTGATTTTTTATATCCTTACCTGACTTGGTGAACTTATCCTGATATTCAAACGCTCTAAAAATATCAGATTTTTCAATTTCCTCTTTTTTATTATTTTTCATCTTCTTTCCCCTCCTTTAATCTTTTATACATATAGAAGCCGCCAACAAAAGCGCCAGCAACAAACGAAATAGCATTAACGATTGAAGCCCAAACGGGGACATAATGCGTGTAAACAATAGTGGCTATAATAATCACTGCTACAATAGCCACAATAATTAAAATTCTTTTTTTCATAATACTTGCTATTTAATTAACATTCCGTAAAAAGATTCAAGTGTATATTCTCCCTTATACTTGTATTTTTTAGAATTTATATCATCAATCATATTCTGTAATAACTCTTTCCCGTTATACGTTTGCAAATCGTTACTTTCATATACACTCAAATTCAACCAAGTCATTTTAAGATTAAAAAGTATCTGCCCCAACACTTCATCCTCCCTCTTTTTCATAAACCTGCAAACCGCATCGGCAATCCACCTGCCCATCGTAACCAAATCAACATTCTGAGGCTCTTTATAAGGCTTCAGAAAATTCATAAACTTTTCAAAAGCCTTTTCACCAAACCCATTAAACAGTTTAGGGATATTATCTGACTTATCACCCATAATTACCTTGTATAAGACTATATCAAACGGCTCTATGGTATTTATATTCATAAACTCGTTCAACTGTCCTCTTAACCACTCCTCACGCTCAGAAACGCAATAAAGGGATAATTGTTTAGAATTTGAATTCATAACGCTAACCCTATCATTGACTAACTGCCTTATATCGCTATCACCCGTAACTATAACATTATCTTCATCGCCTACATACCCTAACACTAAACTCCAAACGTACATAAGGTCATCCCCCTCAGCTCCGTTCACCCTGCTAACTATCACCCCTTTTTCATTTAGCAGCTTATGAAACAAATCCAAGCAAATCAGAAAATGTCGGTAACTATCATCCCTCACCTTGGTCAATGAATATTTATAGTTAGCGTATAGATTGTAACGCCAACTGCTGCTATCTATCGTAAAAATTACCTTATCTACATTCTTGAACATTCTAACAGTATAGCAGAAATCAATCACACATTTGCGGATTAACACCTGTTGCTTTTCCTTATCCTGAAGCACCTCGCTAATATCTTCATTTTTATAATAGGTGCTGAAAACAGAAAAATTTTTATGGAACAAATAATTGCCGTCAAATATAACATTCATAATCTCTTAACCTTTATAATAACTAATAACTATGTAAAATAAAAAAACCCGCCCAAGGACTGTCTAAAAACCAATCGGGGGCGGGACAACGAAACAAAGTGCCTATGGAAACACTCTTACTCTCTTATTAACTTTGTATCTTTCTGCTGACCTTCAACTGCTTTACCAATACTAATATTTTTACCATCCTTCTTACCAATCTCCCTCGCATCATCAAAATATCTCCTATGACTGCGACAAGTGGCAATATAACCAAAATTATTTTCCATATACTGCATAATTTCATTATTGCTTCTGACCAACAAGGCGGTAATCTTATTTTTCATTTCACCTCTGCGCTCCCTCTGCATCCTCCATAGATAGATTATATTTCAACATCAATCTCTGCATCGCTGCTGCTGCATTATTCGCCTCACCTTCATTCTTCATTTTAGCATCCTCATACAACGCTTTCAATTTTGCCAGCTTTTTAAGAATTTTATCCATTGCTTCCATTTCTATTTACGATTAAAATTTATACCAATATAAACTTTGGTAAAAAAATCCCCGTTTTTAATACGGGGATTTTATAATGATGAAAAATAAAAAATTATACAGTCTTAAATTTAACTTTCAAAACACTATCTTGGTGAATCTCATATCCAGTAAATAATTTTCCCGTACTTTCATCATAAGAATCAGTCAAATATTTCAAAAGACTTGCATCATCATCTTCACCATCGTAAATAGCAGCAAAATCAATAGTATAACCAGCAATATCCTGATTGACAATATTTATCGCCAATTCTGTTCCATCTTCATAACCATCGTCATCGTCTGTAGGCGGCTCTACAGTAACTTCAATAGGCGGATTACCAGTTTCATTCTTAATAGTAAAAGTGAATTTTTCTACAAGAATTGGAAGAGCATCGTTCAAAAAGTTTACACACGCCAAACTGACATTATTCATCGGGTTTCGTTGACTGAAAACATCGCTCTTAATGAAAATCACGATTGATTCTGTCAAATAATCGGCATTAAAATTTTCAAGCCCATCATAAATTTTTTTACAATCGCTATTAAATACTACCTTAATACAATTATTGACAGCATCCTTATCTTTCACATCAACACTATTTGAAAATGCCATCCGTTTCAAAATCTCTAAAAGCTGAATAGCAGATGAAATAATGTTTCCATCTTCATCATCACCACTGTACTCTAAAAGATTAAGCAAATCAATAGCATTTTGCTGTGTGTTCTTAACCGAATTTAATTCGTTAAATAAGATGGAATAAAACTGAAATCCATCCTGCTCCTTAAAAATTTTTTCCATATCTTTTTTGTTTTAGTTATTAAATCTCTACTGCGTTTAATAGATGTAAAAAAATAAAAGAGGCTAAATAATACCTCTTTTATACAAACAAACCAAAAAATAAGCCGTTTTAGGCTCTGTATTGAATTTAATAGGCAATATAACCAAGATAATGTTTAGCTCTCGTATAAGCCACATAAACCAAGTTATATTCCTGCTCTTTCATCCACTCTACTTGCATACATTGCTTCAAAAAGAACTTATCTGAATTAAGGATGAAAACTCTATCGCTCTCCAAGCCCTTGCTTTTATGAACTGTTGAAAGACAAATGCCGTTTTTGCTATCATCCGCAAATATCGTATTTATGCGGTCAATCACTTCATCAGCAGTCTGCAATCCATCTGAAAGTATTTCAATAGCGTTTATTTTATCCTCATACATCTTATACATTTCGCTTCTTTTCGTCTCCTCCTCACTGCACTTGGTCTGTTTCATAACCTTCTGCATCTTCTTTTCCAGCTCTGAAGAGAGCTTATCCATAACGTCATTCATCTGTTTGCGGTTAGTACGTTTAATCATATTGATAAGATTTACGCCAATATCCTTGCCCTTTACATAAGCCTTGACACCCTTACTGATATAATGGATGCAAAGTCCAACAAGAGGGGCTGACACTCTGCAAAGTATCATATCACCATCTTGTATATCTTCTAACTTGCAATCCTTTTCAATCACACCTTCGGGAGCGTTATCACGTGCCTCAATCTGAGGGACAATCGTTTTTGCAAGCTCTATTATTTTGCTGTCACAGCGGTAGCAGACGCTGAGAGGCAACTTAACTGTATTAGGGATATTCTTGAGCAGGTTGAAGCTCTCTACATCCGCTCCTGCAAAACCATAGATGGCCTGACGTGGGTCGCCTACTGCAATAAATCTTCCATTAGGTTTAATGCACTTCAAAAACATTGTACGCTGAGCAGCATTAAGGTCTTGACACTCATCAATAAACACCCAATCATACTGCCACATTTTCAAATTCTTCACGCACGGATAAAAAATCATATCGGTAAAGTCAATTTGAGAGGTTTCGTTGAGCCCCCAATTTATAGCTCTTAAAGCTATTTCAACCTCATTATCCTCCAAGATGATATTATGCTTGCAGGCTAACTCCGTAAGCCCATCAACATCGGTTGTAAGGTTTACCCTGCCAAGGTCAATTAAAGCCCTTATATTACTTTTCCAATCGGACATCTGCTCATTTTCCATTTTAATGGTCGGCATCAGCACATTATACTTTATTCCGTCATTAAGATAGGCGAAATATTTATCTCCATTTATTTGGGAATTAAAGGTTTTTAACACCGCCTTACATCCAAGGCTATGCAGCGTACAAACATTAACATTCTGCATATTGCCTATTTTGATTTTCAGCTCCTCTACGATACTTTTGTTGAAAGCTAAAAATAATACCTGCTTGTCTTGCGGTATAAGTTTTAACGCATTAACAATTGTGGTGCTTTTGCCGCTGCCTGCCACTGCGTCAATTACTGCGTTTCCCTTACCCTTTTGAATGTAGGTGTAAACTGCTTTTTGATACTTGCTCGGTTGAAATGTTGCCATAGGTCTTAAATTTTAAGGTTTGTATTTTGTTTCGCATCGCAAAAATACGATAAAAAATAATACAAAATACTTTTTTCTAAAAATTTTTTTATCCCTACAAAATAAAGGGTTTAGCTATGGAAACAAAAAAAATCCTGCTTATTTTAACAGAATTTTTAGCATAAAAAAAGAAGTTTTTTTACAAAATACGCAAAATGTCTTTCTTATCGGCTTTGAAAACTATCGGCAATGAATTTTCTCCTCTTTTACTCTTCAAATACACGAAATCCTCAGAAATGCAACCATCTGCCAACTCGTATATATTGCCTTGGAATGAAAATTTATTTCCCTCTTTATAATACATAATCATATCTTCAACGCTCATCCCTCCCCTTATTACCCCATTTTCAAACACTTCTGCGCTAATGCTCTTTTTCAATTCAGCATCCGTGAAAATAGATTTAAGGTTGTTACGCTGGGCAATATCATTTATTTTCCCACGTTTATAGTTCATTAATCGTTTGTAAAATGTCTTATCCTTGGGAGAAAAATAAATCTTGCTTCTGAACTCCGCTATTAAATATTCCCTCTGCAATACTTCAAAGTAATCCGCTGGCGATAAATTACGTGTTTTCATCTCTTCAATTTGCCAATAATATTTTCGTTAAACTCGTAAGGTTTGTAAAACTTTTCAAATACCTTCAAAGCCTCATCCTCCGTACACTCATCAATATCCTTCTTCGTTGTAAAAGTTATACTTGTAAAAAAAGTTTTATCTAACTCCACCCCTATCCTCTTTATATCGCTTATAGCGTCAAAATCATATAACAACACCAACCGCCCTACCTGCTTTTCAACCAGCTTCGCAACCTGCTCTCCCGAAATCTTTTTGCCAAACGTACAGACGCACTTTATTTCATCCTGCCACCTCAACTTCAAATACCTATCAACCGCAATTTTATCAAAAATGCCCTCTACCAAGATAACAATTTCAGTCTTACCCTTAATTATCTCATCATATCCGTATAAGAGCTTGGAAAAGTTAGTGCCAGGTGAGTTCTTATATCTTGGCACTCCATCAGGCACCTTTGCCCCCCTATACCTGCCAACCCAACCTCTAATCTCCCCATCGTCATAAACGGGCATAATAACATAATCCTTATATTTTCTCAACAATGCCGTGCCGCCTATCTTGTAATATTTAATCTCCTCTTTGCTCAACCTCCTATTCAATAGATATTCATCGTCAACAGATACCCTAAAACCAACTGGCAGCTTTAAGACGGGCAATTTATCCACCTTTACCTCTTCAGGGGCTAAATCAGCTTGTTTTTGCCCACGTATGCTAATTATTTCACTTTTATCCTCAATCGTTCTACCTGCAAGCAGAAAAGTTTTATCTAAAAATTTCAATAATTTATAGACATTGCCATTCTCTCCACACTTTTTGCAATCCCAAAGCTGGGTGGACTTGGAAATATAAAAATGCTTTTCCTTACCACAAAATGGACAATCGCATATATATTGCCCCTTCGTATTCAATTTAGGGTTCAAAAGCACCCCTTTCAAATCCTCATCACTAATCTTCATAATCTTCAATTATTTCAAATGTGCGCTTTCGGTCGTAAAATCTGCTGTATGCAAAATTATTAGCAATCATAATTGGTGTACCATTCTTATGCTCCCTGAGCTTGTCGGTATGGAGGCGCATTATCTCATCCTTTGCCTCGTCACGTGTCTGATTTATGGTAACGAAAATATCAAATGGACGGATTTTGCCCTTATCCTCCGAAAGTTGGGCACGGGTAATAACGAACTCTGGGTCGTTCTTCAAATCTTCGGGAATATTACAGGACTGCGTGGCGGTATGAACTACGGCATTAAACTCCATCGCTAACATCTTCATACCACGTGCCAACTTTGCCTGACGGAAACGCTCTTCAGATGGCGTATAGTTATGCCCATCGCCAACCTCCAGCAGCTCTAAATAGTCAATTAGTACAACATCAATCTTGCCATACTTCTTTTCCATTTCCTTTAACTCCCTACGTACATCAACAAGCGTCTTTGCGTTAAAGGTTTCTTCACTGCTTACAATGATATCACTCTTTCTCAGCTTTTCAATTATCTTTCTGCTTACATCTAACTTTTTCTCCGTTATATTGCCAAGCTTCATATCTTTATAAAGAGTACCCGTCCAAGCGGCATCGTATCTATTCAAACACTGCTCTTTTGTACCCTCAAGCTGAAAATGTGCAACTCTGAACCCCTGCCGTGCGGCTGCTATGCCTAAATGCACTAAACACTGACTTTTACCTGCACCGCTATCACCTAACCAAAGCACACATTCACCCGTTTCCACCCCTCCATTCTCACCGCCTAATCGGTAATCAAGCTCATCAATGGCGGTCGGTATCTTATATCTCTTATTCCACCCTTCACTCTTTCGCCTCGTCTGCCTTAATTCAAAATCAGAAAAAACAGTTTCAAATTTAGCATCCTGAATAGTAAACTTGGAAAAGTCATCCGCATATTTAACAAACAAATCCCAAGCGCCATCCCTATTCCCCTTGTTATATAAATCGGTAATCCTATCATTAGCGTCTAAAAATAACATCTTCTTTACATAAGCCTCAAATTGTCTAACTACCTCTTCAAAGCCTATATCATCAATATCAACTTCAGACACCTCCAAGTAGAGGTCTAAAACCTTTTCATCCTCTATAAAGTTCTGACGTATCTGACCGCTCGTTGGTATCCTGCCCGTTTTATCGTAACGGGTAAAAATCCATTTAAGCAGCTTCTTTTCAGCCTCCGTCTGCAAATAGTTATATTTTAGATATTTCCTGATAATATCAAAGAATTTAACATCATTCAAAGCGTAAGCGAAAATTTCAATAACGAAATCGCTTGCCAATATTTCATTGCTCATATCCTCTAACCTTATAAATTAACGGGTAATTCAACCTCAATGCCTCTTTGCACTCATCCTTAAAGCCGCATCCACAACAGCGAACACTTTTGTGAAAATATAAGGTGGTATTAGTTAGGCACCAGGCAAACCCCCTCTTGGTATTGTAAAACTCCCCCTTTATCCTCTCCTCGCTCGGTCTTATAGTATTAACGATGTGCCTACGCTCTACGGAATTAGCTGTTTTATAACTAACTATTTTCTTTATGCCGCTTTTGCGCACAATATACATATTAGTGCCAATTCCATTAGCTCTCCATCTTTCAATTGCCGCCTTACCAAACACCCAACTGAACCTTATGCTCTTTGAATAGTCACGGGCGCAACTATTATTAAACCAAGACTGAAAACCAAATAAAAGAAAATTCCTTACAAATTCTTCACCAATATTTTTGCCGAACTCATCTACAAAAACATCCCAACAGCTGGTATCGGCATCGTTGCATTTGTATTCAAATTTTGGTCTTTTCGTAACCTCCTGCAACGTCTTAACAAACAAATCAACCGCATATCTATAAAGCTGTCTTTTTTTCATCTTTACTGCTAAACCATTTTAATATCCATTTCTCCAGCGTTCTTTTCCAACCCTTATCACTCAAATCTAACAAGCTCACATTTTTCTCCCCTACTGCATTAACGTATGTATTCAACCTCGCTTCGGAATGTTCGGAAAAATACTCATTAAATATATCTACAAAGTCAATCACCAAGCTCTTTTTCTTCCTGTCCATCGTGCCTAACACCCTGCCCTTACGTTGTATAGTTCCTGCATCCTCCAACCCCTCATCAGCGTTGATAAGCACTTGAACGGCTGGTAGGGTGATACCCTTCTTAAAGATATTAGAAGCAAGCAGACAACCGCCATTCTTTTCCAAAAATTTCCACCTCACTCTCTCCCTCTCTGCCTCATCCGTTTCGCCACTTATAAACCGCTCGCCACTCATATCCGCTATCTGCCGCCCGTGCTCAACGCTCTGAAACAATACAAGCGTTTTCAACCCCATCCCTCCTAATAGGTTCATAAGGTTACAAATAACACCATTCCTAAACCTATTATTATAAATCAGCTCCCTCCTTCTTTCCGCAAAAGTCAAATCCTCCTCAACGCTCCTATGCTCGCAAACAAGCATATAAACTTTGTATTCGGTAAGGACACCGCTCTTTATCAACTCATCCTCTTTTATCTCATATATAACATCGCCACTCCACTCCTTCAACTTCAAATTCTGCGCAAAGGTGCCAGTTCTATATGGAGTAGCTGAAAGACAAAGCAGATAATCTAAATTTTTCGCCTTCTTATATATCTTCAATTTAGAGTCAGAACAGTTATCGTGTATCTCATCCACACATAAAAATTTCAACTCTTTAAGATATTTTGCCAAACTCTTTTTCTTTGCCGCATCCTTACATCTTTCAGAAAGTGTAGATTGAATTGTCTGAATCATCGCTATCGTAACTCTCTTTGAGCAGTCTATATGACCTGACTTTATCTCCCCTATATCCAAACCTCCATATCTTTCAAAGAAGCGCATGAAATCACCCTTCGCCTGATTAAACAACGAAATATTATCTACTATAAAAATAAAATTGCCGCTCGGTTCACTTTTCAAAAATATCCTCAAAATCTCGCTGGCTATAAAAGTTTTGCCGCCCCTCGTTGGCACTTTAATAATACCAAACCTCCGTTTGAAAAAAGCCTCAACCGCCCGTGCCTGATAATCCCTATCGCCAAAAAGTCTATTGTCAATTTCAATATCAGGCATCTTATAATCATAATCAACTACCTCGTAATCATACCCTTTATCATTGCAGTAATCTAAAACAGTTTTCAACATACCAACCTTAAAGGTTAGATTATGTTTATTGAATTTAGTAATATACTTAATGTCTGAAAACGGATACGCTGGATTATCAAATGTTAAAGCCTCGCAAACCCTGTTAATATTTGCATTTGAATTTTTCCCAAATCCGTATTCATTTTTGCTTATCCGTTCAATTTCAATTTTCATCCTAATATTATTATGGGGGGATATGGAAGTAAAGCTGTTTACCCCCCCTACCCCCCTATGGTAGAATTATTATGGGTACGATTGTCGTTGGTCGTCAGCGTTTACCCCCTATTTATCTTGGACGTTGCCAACTCTTACTATCTAATAACTCTGTTTAACTTTGAACGCACTAATGATACACCGCTATCGTATTTGTTTTAGTTAATCTTTGCCGTATTGTAGGAACATAATTATTTAATACAGTGTCAAAATAATTAAAACAAGACAAATTTACTTCAATTATTTCCCCTGCCTGAATTTGATTATCAGCCGCATTATCGTAAATAGACTGCCAAGACAAGTTAAAAATTGGTGAATAGCTTATTATTATAGGGTAATTCAAAATAAGTGTATTATTACCAATATTCTTAATAAAGATTTTAGCGTCATTAAACTTATTAAAAACAACGGATAATCCGATATTTGTATAAGTATCGCCATCACAATCAATCATAATAACGGGATTATTTATCATACCAAGATTGATAATTTTGGTAATAATAGTACCTGAAATTGAATCCGTTACATTAGTTATCATTGTATTTATATCTTCCTCAAATATAGTCAGAGAGGTCTGAAATCTCCAACTCGTTCCTTCGTAAGTATATATGCCATTTTCGCTGCTATCGTTAGGATTTACAACGCTAACTAATTCACCAACCGAAATAGGCTGATTATCGGTAGAAACGGGTGAATTTACATCGGCATTCATATTAGCTATTGAATCATATGTCTTTCGTATATTGTAAGAATAGTAGGTATTTTGTCCAGCAGGCACAGTTTCATAACTCCAAAACTCCATATTCCATATAAAAATAACTAATAATCCTGAAGCGTTAGGGTTATTTATAGTAATAGCATTACCATACGCATCATAAAAATTACTATAAACACTGGTGTAATTCGGGGCAACTGCACCTATATAACTCACCCGTGCATCATCAGGTTGAATAGGTATCGTATTTTCATCCGCAAAACCCATTAAGCTGCTCTGTAAAGCCAGCTCTAATTCCCTTATATAGTCAAGCATATTTAACGCATAATGCTGATGATTATCGGGTTGTATTTGCGTTCCCTCAGGTCTGCCCATAAGGGTGTTAATTATTTCCTGTCTTAAAGCGTTGTAATCTATCATATTGATAATTTTTAATAAGTTATTTTCATTTCTACCATTTCAATATCAACCTGCTCCTCTTTTTTTCTAAACATTTCAAGCAATTGGTCATTTGTTTTATAAGCCGCTTTCTTAACTTTGCGCTGTATCCATAAACCAATTCCACCTCCTTTGCGCAAATTCCCTAAACTAACTGAATTAGTTTTTACATTTTCAAACATTCCTAAAAACTCGGCTTCAAAATGACCGCTGGCAATATAACTGCAAGCAATAGGCTGAACTACATTATCGTTTCGGCTCTCTATTCTAAACACCTTTTCACTAATTCTCTTAACGCAATAATTTTCATCATCTTCAAACGCTCTTTCAAAAGCCTTCCAAGTGCCTTCAATACCACCCTCTTCAGGCTCTACATAAACGTCAAACGGCTCTAAATAAATCACCTCCCCTACAACAGCAGACTTTTTAATTTCCAATTCAACAAAAGCTCGGTAAAAAGTAGCATCGTAAAAAGTAGCGTTCAAAGGCTCTTGATAACGGCTGCTAATATGCTCCATAGCAAAATTATCATCCAGCGCAACCGCTGCAATTCTGAAATCACATTGAGAGTGTTCATTAGTTATTATTTTTAACGATATATCATTAACATCGTCATCGCTATTATTTATCATTCCAACCGCAATCGTTTCATTCAATCGTTTCTCTATGGTAAATTGGGAGACAAGGTCAAATAAAGCGTTTATAGCATTATTTGGCACAATAGTGGACGAAACGTAACCGCCAAGACTTTTAGTTGGGTCAGGCTGCGGATTTTCACTTGTCTTTGCTAATGAAGAATTAGCACCTGTTAGATAAAGTATCATATTACGAATAATTTTCTGTTATTTGATTGATTATCAAACTCGGATTTATATCAAAAGAATTATTTGAATCAAGATAATTCAATATACCAAGATAATTCAAAAACTGCACACTTGGCATATCGTTATAATATTGCTCAGATATATTGCAGCCCATATATTTCCACCGCAATCCTACGTTATAGGTAATATTTGGGTCATCTGAAGATAGCATCGGGATAGCTATTTTAACATTCTTACTTTTAACGTCAAACAAATAGGTGTTAAACACCTTATTCAATCCGCTCGTTGCAGGAGTGCCGCTGTTGCTTACTTCAAATTCAATAGTATCGCAAAACTTTTTATCCAAAATACAAATTTCATCGCCAGCAGTTAGAAAATTAGCATCGCCACCAAAATCAATCTGACCATTGGTGCTTGATTGAATAACGGCTGTTTTCCCGTTAGTTCTATTGTATAAAATGTAATCCTTAAAATAATCAACACCACTCGGAATGACATTGTTTAACGCATTGCATTCAATATCAGTAATAGTTATTTGATTGGGGTTAATAATGGTATATTGCAAAACCTCGCAATTTAGCTGCAAGTTAAGTTCAAGTTCAAAACTCTTATTAAGAATATTACTATTCAGCTTTACAGGTGGATTTACAACCGCTACTGACACTAACGATAAAAAACTATTGCCCGTTATCTGTTCAATCGTCTGCGTGCCTGAATTAAAGTATTCATCCCGTAAATCGTCAACAACTAATACATTATTAGCATCAAACTCCATACCAGCAATTAGATATTGATTGGGGTTAAGTGCAGGTGGCAACGCTGATGAAATTAGTGAAATCTTATAATGGTCATATTCGTATATCAATATATCATTCGGGTCAGGAATAAAGCCAGGAGTGAACGCACCTACAACTGAATATCTTTCACCGCTAAAAGAACCAGCCCCGTTAATTTTAATGTAAGCAAGGGTATCTGACATAACGTCAACCACTTCAAAGAGCTGACCGCTTGACTCCATCTTTATCTTGGTCGGGTAATTATTATAACCACGCAACACGCTTTTGAAATCGGTACCAGTTCCTGTAACCTGTCCCGTGGATGTAACGTCTATCGTTCCGCTTTCAAAATTATGCGTATCGTATTCAACTACCAGCCATTTTCTTACCCCGTCATTTGGTATCTGCATATCGGTATCGTCATATTTCATAATCATATTCAAATCCGTATCAAAACCAATTCCCTTCCCTATCGTAACGACATCGCTATAACCAGTTTTCAATTGCACCGCAAATGAATTATTGGCAATAGCATAAAGGGGATTATTTTGATTTTGGCAGATAAATATACCATATTTATTTACGATACTTTGGAAAATAGCCTTAAAGCCATCATCCACTAAAAACTTCTTTATTTTTTCAATTTCTGCAAGCTCTATGAAAAGATTGCTGCTAAATTTTAATCTCGACATAATTTATTATTTTTTATTCATATTTACTAATAACTGTAAAAACATTCACATT
>Ga0265298_10000216_pt1 | contig 89553 bp, 64 predicted proteins | sample AusTroGonzalo_MG_3_FD_193486 | JGI IMG/M metagenome (GOLD analysis project Ga0265298, IMG submission 193486) | Bovine rumen microbial communities from tropical cattle in Woodstock, Queensland, Australia - Gonzalo_01 | ecosystem: Host-associated > Mammals > Digestive system > Stomach > Rumen ...
ACGCTTACGGAACTCCGCCAGTGTCTCCTCCACCTCGCCAGAGGTTTTGTACCGCTCACGACTCTGCCAGAAGCCCAGCACCCACTTTGGATAGAGCGAGGCCTTACCTGTCAGCGTACGATAGCCACTGATCACCTCGTCGAAGTTACGACCTACGATGAAATAGTAGTCCATGTCCTTCGCCATCTCACTCCAGATAGAGAGTTGCTCACGCTCTACCTTACTACGGGGCTCAGCCACACGCAGTCCGCAATAGCTCTCGCCGCCATCAGGCTGCCACTCGATTCGTAACTGAACCTTACGTCCCTTCTGTAGCTCACAACTGAACTTATAGGCATTGGGGTTCCAGGCTGTGCGCCAGCGCTCAGGCACAACCTCACAACCATCGATGTAGACCTTGATATAGCCTGAATAATAAAGAATGAACTGGTAGAGTTCTTTGGCAGATCCTTCGACAAGCTCAGGGAGCACAGGTTCGATAAAGCCCTCATAAACGACATTGGCCCCCATCAGGTTTATCTCCTTGGGGAAATTTTTGATTCCACCATTGTCAGTCTTTAGGGCGATCTCCGACTTCGCAGGCGTACCATACTCATAATAGATGCTATCCTCGTCGCGCACGAGCTTCTTGCCCATCCTGTCGATATAGGTCCCCGTCAAATGACCCTCGCGACCGTTCTTATCGTAGAGTTTGAAAGCACGGTTCAGCTGCAGGTAGTCGTTAGGATTGCCGAAACGGCAGTAGCTGTATGAGTCCCACAGCAGACCGTAGTTCTTGTTCGATAGTACGAACGGTACACTGACCTTCGTATTATACTGGAACAGATCCTCGTTCTTGCCCTTCATATTGAATTCCTCGCTCTGGTGCTGACCAAGCCCATAGAAAGCCTCATCCTCCGGCGAGTCGAACTTCATCTGCCAAGTGAGTCCGCGCTTCATCTCCTCAGTGGGCTGCACGCCACCCTTGATACCCAACTCGCGTTCAGGCACTATATAATCCCAGAACAATTTTCCGCCCTTGGCCTCCTTCAGCAACGCCTTACCAGAAGCATCGAAGAACGACACCTCGCCCGTTGCCTTCGCCACGACAGCCTTCACGTTCCTTGCCTTCACAATCACCGTCTCACCCTCTTCGCTCACGACGAAGCTGCCCTTGGCAGGAGCCTTTTGCGGCACAATCATCAGTGAGGCAGGCTTCACTGGCAGCTCAGCCGCCGAGGTGGCACGCACCCGTATGATATGGTCGTTAATCACTTCCAGACGAATCACCTTCGCCTGACCTCCGTCAGGACGGATCGTCACACCACAAGCGTCCGTCTGCACTGTCGTCGCCATCACCATGGCAGTCATCAGCAGTGCAGCCGCCATCATCAAGATTTTTTTCATAAGATATATCTGCAGTTATAGTTAATCCTTGTTTTCCTCCTCATCGTCATCCATGAGTACAGCCTCCTCGACATCCGCATTCTCCAACGGCAGGGTGATTGTGAACACGGAGCCTCCTCCGGCATTATTGTCGCCAGTGACAGTACCTCCATGAGCCGTCACGATATCCTTCACGGCCGAGAGACATACACCAGGATCATCGTCGCTCACCACAGGATCAAACATATGCTCCTTGGCACCCTCCGGCAGTCCGACGCCATTGTCCGAGATACGGATCATACCAGAGGAAGGTGTCTTATCGACAAACACCTTGATGCGACAGTCCTTAGGCGAGAACATCACCGAGTTGTTGAGCAGGATCTGTACAGCCTGTCCCAGTTGCTCACGGTCGAAGTCAACCACCAGGTCTTGTGCCAATGGGAAGAACGAGAACTTCAGACGCTTACCCTTGGGTGCCTTGAATTGTGCACACTGCTCCTTCATGAACGCCTGCAGATCTGCAGGCTCCTTATGCAGCTCACCGAGTCCCCACACCTGAGGTTCTGGCTCTGGCGCCTTGTCTTTCTGCTCCTGTGCGATACTGTTCTGCATCTGAGCTTTCATCTCATTCATCCACTGTTTCTTCATCACCTCCATGCGCAACTGCTCGCGCTCCATCTGATCGGCATGACGACCCAGGAAGCGGCGGCGCCACAGATAGATACCCAGTCCTACACAGAACAAGAAGAGTAGCAGTATCCAACGGTTGCGCAATAGTGGCGGTGTGATGGTGATCTTCAGTGTCGACTCCATCGCACCCATCGTTCCGTCCTCGTTCAACATTCTCACGTGCAACGTATAACTGCCGTGATGCAACGACATATAGGTAATATTGGGATCGTTCTCTTCCGTCTTGATCCAACGGTCACTGAAGCCTTCGAGCATATAGACAAAGCGCGAGGGGTTGTGTATCTCACCCTTGTCAGTGGCCAACTGGATGGTGAACTGGTTCTCGTAGTAACGCAGCGTGAGCTCACGGCAATCATTGAGCGCCTTCTTCAAAATGACATGTCCGTCGTACTCCTGTCCTACTCCCATCTCTTGTCCAAAGAGCTTCAGTCCGCTGAAGATCGGCTTCTCCGTATTGTCGACATTGGCAACGAGCTTGGGGTTGATGACATCCACGCCACCAAGTCCCCCCACGAGTATCAGTCCGTCTTTCGTACAACTGATCGAACGTTGGTTGTATGGTCCTTGTTGCAAACCATCCTTACTGCTGAAGCTACGCACGGTGAACGACCACTCGCCGTCGGCCTCCTTCTTAGGCACGACGTTCGATACACCATGTTCCGTCACCACCCATACGTTATGTTGGAGATCCTCAGCCACGCCCACCACACTGGAGCCGAACAGACCCGTGTTCATATCGAGCATGGTCTGCTTACCCGTCTTCGGATTGACGATACAACAGCCCGCTGTAGAACCATGCCACACCAGTCCACGACTGTCCTCTATCAGACAGGTGGTCGAGGCCATGGCGGCCGGCTGTCCTGGCACGGCAGGTATGGTCACGTTGACAATCTTCCCACTCACGGGGTTGATCAGCGAATAGTAGGCTGAGTGTCCCACCATCAGCCATCCTTTATTATTCCACACGGCCGATGTCATGAAGTTCTCCGGCAGGGTGGAGTTATATGAGTTGTAGGTCTCAAACTTCCCCGTTTTCAGGTCCAGCTTTTGCACGCCGCTACCCAGGGTACCTATCCAGATGTTCCCCCACTTGTCCTCCGTGACAGACCACACGTTATTGTTCAGCAGTCCGCCCTCGGCATTCGAGGCCAGATAGTTGCGCACCCATCCGTCGGCGATATGTATGAGTCCGCCATTATAGGTGCCGAGCCACATAGAGCCATCCTTGGCGGCACAGGTAGCCACCATGATGTCAGAGGCAAAGCCGTTGTGCGCCTTGTCGTAGACCACACTCTCACCTGTCTGCGGGTTATACTTGATCACACCTCTGTTGTCGGAACCCAGCCAGTAGTTACCCAGCATGTCTTCCGCCGTGGTGTTGATATCACCCATCTCGAGGGTGTTGAAGCCCAGAAGTTTCTCGATATACTGGTTCAGACCACTACGGTAGGAGGCGATCCACATACTGCCGTTCTTGTCGAGCAGCAGTCGCTTGACGGTGTTCTCGCTGAGCGAAGTCTGGTCGTACTTATTGTTCAGGAACTGCTTCACCATCTTTGTCTCCGGATCAATCACGAACAAGCCCTCATGGTCGGTAGCCACCCAGAGCCAACCGCGCTGGTCCATGCACACGTCCCACACCTGCAGGTTTTCCGGCAGTGAGCCGATGCCCATAGCATTGAGATAGCCGTTAAGCGAGTTATACCACTTCTTTTCTTTCTGGTGGTAGACGAACACCCTCGTCGATATCACCCAGATATTACTGCGCTTATCCACATAGACATTGTATGCCTGACTCGTCTGTCCACCGTTCTGTCGCATCCAATTGTCCTTCTTCACCACGGTGCCGTTATCACCATCGAGCACCACCAAATCACCGTCGCTGGAAGTAGCTACCAGTCTGTCGCCCCACTCGCCAAACGACGACAGCCAGAACTCCTTAGGCATCTCACCCTCACCATAGCCATATCTGATCAGCTTCAGTTTGTTGTTCTTGGGATTCAGGCAGTAGATGCCCTCGTCGTAGGTCTTTACCCAGATACGCTTTCTGGAGTCGATATAGAAACGGTCGATACCACCCTTGATGCGCCACTTGGCCAGTTCCGTCATCGGGTTTCTGTTCACGCACTCTGTCACGGGGTCGAAGATACTATAGTTCATGCCCTGCTTCAGCCACAGTCTGCCCTTGGCGTCCTCCCATATCTGGTCCACATAGTTATTGCGGAGCGTCGTCGTGTCGTTCGGATCAGAGTAATAGGTATGGAAGCGGTAGCCATCGTAGCGGTTCAGTCCGTACGATGTTCCCATCCATATAAAACCTTTGGAATCCTGGAACAGACAGTTGATCGTGGAGTTCGACAGACCGTCGCGCGTATCGAGGCGACGAAACTTCATATCTGGTATCATCGTGGAGCCTGCTGTCGTTGTCAGGCAACACCCTAGCAGTAGGACGGTCAACAGTTTCTTCATACAAAAAGCATTAGGTCGTTAATTCGCTACAAATTTAGGAATTTTTTGCGAAACGCACAAATAATTAAGAGAAAAAAGCGCTCATATATGAGAGAAAATGTGTACCTTTGCACCAGCAAAATAGAAAAAGACAAACACAAGAGTAATGAATAGTTGATAATAAGTTAGTTAGAAAACATGGAAACCAAGACTGTCGTGACGACACTCTTGGTTTTTTTTGTTTTGGGGGGCTCACGATCACAAGGACTCTATTTGGCCTGTGATCTGATATAGTCGAGCAGATAAAGCACTTCGGCCTGATCGTCGAAATGATAACGCCTATAATCATCACAGGTTATCAGGATGTCAGGCATTACCTGTTTGGCGTTTGGATCGTCGGCAGGTAGGAATAACTGCATGGAGTTGGATATCGACCCTCCGAGCTTCGTCCGTGGAAGAGAGAAGTGCGTCACCTCCATATAGGTGTTTGGAGCCTGACCACTGGGAACACCCACGATCTTCGCTCCCATCTTCCAGAGGTAGAACATATAATGGAAGGCAGCACTGAACGTGTTGGCATCAGTCAGCACATACACCTGCTTAGGGGTATAGACAGGTCGTCCGTTCTGTTTGGCGAGTTTGTCTTTCACACAGCTCATACTACTATTAACGAACTGCGCACGCCGCTCGTCGGTCACCGTCTGAGTCTCCTCGTAGCTCTCATAGAAGGTATAGTCGCCATACTCATAGTCCGCATGGTTCTCGGCATTGAACTGTTCGAGCGTCATGTTGATCTTCTGCAGATAGAGTGGCGACACCAGTCGATAGAAATAGTTCTGGAAGTTTTTCTGCAGATAGTCGTCGCCCCACAGCTGATAGAGTGTGGGTAGCGTGATGGGCGTCCACCCGCCACCATTGCCTCTCAGGTCGATGATCAGGTTCTCGCTCTGGTGATGCTTCATCTGCAGGAGCATCTTCTCAAACTCCTCCGAGAACGACGGCATACTGGCGATGGCCTCGAGGGTGTCAGTAGGCATCTTCTGATGGAACACGTTATCATAGCAGTATTTCAGGTCGTCGTAGAAGTCCATCCCCGTCTGACGCATATATTCTATGTTGTCACGAGCCATGATACTGCTCGCGCGGAAGTACATCGTGTTCTTCTGCTTGTCCACGAAGGCGAATGCCAGGTTATCCGTTGGGAAGCGATGGTCCTGCGTCGTCTTCTCGTTATGCCATTCCTTCCACTGTTCGACGGGGATGAGCGCCAACGGCAGTCTTACGACCTTTCCCTCCGGACTCATCAGATGATAGGTGATGGTATCCTGACGAAGATTCGGAATAATTCTGCCGAGTACCACAGGCTGATGACCGCGCGTACAGATGTTCGCCAGCTTGCCGATCTCGTTCTCCGCAGGGTACAACTTCAACATCTCCTCAGCCAGCGCCTTCGTCTGGATGTTCTCTATGGCCACGAGCCTGCTGCCAATCAGGTGCTGGTATTCCCGAGGCAGACGACTGACGATCACACCATCGCCGGCCGCCTTGAAACGGATGGGAACAAGTCTGTCGAAACTCTGTCGCCCTGGATAGTAGATCTGCGTATGACCATCCCTCAGCGGTGCGAGGAAAGCCCTGATGCGCCAACACAGTTCCTCACTACTCGTCACACTGTCTTGTTCCAGATTCCAGACCGTCTCAGCGGCAGCCCGATGGAAATACACCTTACCGCCATAGTTGGTATAGGGGTCAGGGTGCGTGGTCTCCAGTTGGTGAACGAAACAGCGGAAGTCCGCTACGATAGAGTCATTGGGAAGTTGTGCTTTCACGAGAGTCACTGCCAACAGCATGGTCAGCAGGAGCAGGGCACGTCTGCTCTGTCTTACGTTATTCATATCGTTTCTTTGTTAGTTTAATCATCTTGTCTGTCTTTTAGACCCAGAAAACGATCAAACCCAAACCCCAAAGCCCTGTTTTTTTTGATTTTTTCACAGACCAGCGTCCAGAAACTTCTCTGGCGGACGCGTCAGATATAGTATTCGGCAGCGTCGACCAGACCAGCCCTCAGGGCGTACCTCGTGGCCTCGTGCACCGTGTTCACGCCGATCTTCCTGAAGATGTTCTTTCTGTGTGTGTTCACCGTATGGAAGCTCGAGAAGCGCTTCTCGGCAATCTCCCTGGTGGTCATGCCGAGGGCGATATCCTTCAGAATCTCCAGTTCCGTGGGTGTGAGCTTCACATCCTCCGACGAGTGACTGACCACAGGTGTCAGCAGGATCTCCGTCATACGCTGACAGATATAGCGTTGCCGCCGCATGGCATACTGTATGCACTCCCTGATCTCCTGCAGGGGCGACTCCTTCATCAGCACACTGAAACGGGTGCTCACAGCTATGGCACGCCTCACGAACTCCGTCGACAGGTCGACACTGAACAATATCCAGTGCACCTGCGGGAAGCGCTCGTGCAGGATCTCCAGCTCCTCGATATCGTTAATGTCGAAGAGCGTATAGTCGAGCACCACGACGGCATCGCCCGCCTGCTTCAGTCGTTCGATGAGCTCCGTCTTGTCCGTCGCCTGTTTCCATGCGGCGCCAAAACTGTCGCACAGGTACATCAGTCCTGCCCTTGTGATATCCTGGTTGTCTGCTAATACGATCTGCATACGTTTGATGATTGTTGTTTAGAACGAGGCACGGAAGGTCAGTCTCACGCCATGCTTATGGGCCGTTGGCAACTCGAGGTAGTTCAGTCGCCGCACATACTCCACGTGCAGGATCTTGAAGATATTATGCACGCCGAGCGACAGCTCCCAGTAGGGACGGTTCTTGTCCATGATATAACAGCCCTCAGGGAACATCATAAGCACGTCACTGCCCTGGTTCTCGGCCAAGTAGGGGTTATTCTTATCCGTGAGCATACCCCACAGGCATTTCACGCCGATGAACTCACGCCACTTCAGACGCTGCAGCAGAGGTATGCGGTTGAATATCTTTCCGTTGAGGTCCCATCGTATCTCGGCCGAGGCATAACGGTCGTTCAGGAACTCCATGTTATTGATGAGGTTAAACGTCTCGTCCTCGAGGATATACGAGAGGTTGGCCACAGGCATGATGAGCAGCGGATAAGGCACGCGGTCCCACTGAGCACCGAACTTGATGCGCGCATCGAACTTACCCCAGTTCATGGGCAGCCATAGGCGCTTGTACACCTCACCCTCGGTGAAGTTGTACTTGTACTCGCCCCCCAGCACGTTCTTGAAGCCCATCGTGTGCTGGAGACGGAACACGGGGTTGTCGAGGTTCAGCGGCCAACGGTGCTTCTTCGTGTTGATATAGCTCTCGCCAGGAGCATAGCGGAATCCCACCGTCGCCTCCGTATAACGGATATGTCCGAACTGATGGTGGTCGGAGAGCCGTTCGAGGGCGATATTGCCGATAGGTGCCACCTCCTCCGTCTTCACGTTGGCAAACCAATAGGTGCCGAACTCCTGCTCGAAGTCGAAGCTGAGCTGCTGACGGTTGTAGAGGAACATCTTGTCGACCTTACTCCACTTGAACGAGGTGAACATGTTATCCTTGTCCGTACGGATGAACTTATCACTGGGCATGGCCACGTCGCGCATGGTACTGAAGCAGAAGGCCTGTCGCGGGAACTCACGGGGCAGGTATCCCGGCTTGTTAAGCGTCCATGTGATGTCGGCACCGTAGTAGTTCTGGTGGTGCTCCAAGCCATAGGCGTAATAGCCCTTCAGGAAGAGGTGCGGATGCAGGAAGGCCGTCGACTGGGCACTGGCACGCAGGCGCAGCTTATCATAGAAGTTCTGCGACACGATGGTGTTCACAGGTCCGATGTCGACCTTACTGGGGTTGGCCGTCTCGACGAAGTTCTCGATGAGCGACTTGATGCCGAAGACCACGAGCTTGAAACCCTTGATGTTCGACAGGTTCTTCACGAACTGATCCATGTCGTTCTCGCCCTTAGTGAGCTCCACCTGTCGGTACTCGTTCCAGAAGTCGTCGCCCCGCATCTCGGCATAGGCATCCTTCAGCTCCGTGCGCTTGCCGCGCAACAACTGCTTGGGAATCTCGTCGAAGGCAAAATCGGTACGACGGTTGGTACGTATCACCACCACCTTGCCGAGCGACTTCGTTACCTGCAGCTCACAGATCATGTCGTCGACAGAGAGCACCCACTCGCCCGTAGGCAACTTACTATACTCCTGAAAGCACTGCAGATTGTCCACCCAGTTCACCTCACTGGTCTTGGGAATGGTCAGGTTCACGCGTTTCACCTGATACGACGAGTCGGCCAGCACGAACAACTGTCCGCGGAAGCCCATGTCTATCTGGTTGTTCGGTGTGAAGTCGAGTTGAATACAGCGCTCGCCGCTGATCTCGAGGGTATCCGTGATATAGAAGCGGTAGAAGGCGATGGCATCACGACCGATAGGACTGGTGAAGGGGTATTGGAACAGTCGTACGTTGTCCTCGTAGATATCGATGTCCGTGAACACCTCCTTCAGCACCGATGTGAGGATGTCACCCGTCTGGAAATAGTCGTTCACGCCCGAGGAGTTCTCACCCTTGATGATGGTCTTCTCCGTATGCGGATCCTTGCGGTAGAGCTTCTGCGACACCTTCTCCTCCACCGATACGGGCAGGATGAGTTTGTCGTTATACTGACACATCTCCACCTGGTTCAGTAGCCACGGGTGTTTCTTAAACATGCCCGTCTCCATGGCCTCCGGCTTCAGGTCGTTCAGTCCCAGCGTGATCTTCTCGTAGTGGTTATACTGGTAGTAGTCGTGCGTCCTGAGATCGCTTTTCTTCTTGGCAGCGATCACTTTCCGCATCAGCTCCACGGCCGGATTATTCTTCCTGCTGTAGCGCGACTTCCGCTTGGAGTTGATCACCACCTCCTTCAGCTTCTTCGTGTCGGGCTTCAGTCGTATCACCAGGTGGTTAGGCGTGCTCGAGGTGATGGTGATCACCTGCGACACATAGCCCACCGAACTGATGGTCAGTCGCCATCCGTTGTGACGCTCAATCTTGAATTTGCCTTCCGCATTGCTCGGCACGGCCACCTTACCGCGATACACAGCACTGGCGTAAGGCACTGGTCCGCCGTCCGTCGCGTCGAGTATCTCACCCGTGATCTGGGCCCGCATACCCACGACGATCATCAGCAGCACTATAATCAGTAAAAATCTTTTGTTCTTCAATCTTCTGTCCACTAAAATCATATACCTATTTACAACCAAGGTGCAAAGGTACACAATCGCCATCTAAAAAACGCTGATACTCAAAATAGTTTTGCCATTTTTATATTTTTTTATGCCTGAAAAGAACATAATTCAAATTAATATCGTAATTTTGCAAACTATATGAAGCAACCGCCATTACTACCCGTCATCATCGCAACAGGCTTCGGAGCCGGCTTCTGGCCGTGGGGACCTGGCACGGCTGGTGCCGTGGTGGCCACCGTCATCTGGTGGGCGCTGGGCTCAGTGCTCAGTCCCGTTGCTCTCACCGTCGTCACAGCCCTGCTCGTCGTTCTGTTCACCGTTCTCGGTACCTGGGCCACAGCCCGTCTGCAGCCCTTCTGGGGCGACGATCCCAGTCGGGTGGTCGTCGACGAGATGGTAGGCGTATGGATCCCCCTGCTGCTGGCAGCCGATCCCCAGTACCGCCTGTGGTGGGCATTGGCAGCGCTACTCCTGTTCCGTCTCTTCGACATCGTCAAGCCCTTCGGCATCCGCCGCCTCGACCGTCGTCGCGGTGCGCTCTGGGTGATGCTCGACGATGTGGCGGCAGGCCTCTATTCCGCCCTTGTGCTGGGCCTTATCATCCTGATCACCTATGCCTATACGTCGTGAGCTCTGGACCTTCTGTAAAGCGCAACTGACGGCCCAGTTGGCCTCGGCAGTCGACTTCTGCGTGTCGCTGTTCCTGGCCGAGGTGTGCGGGGTGTGGTACCTCTACTCCACCTTCCTCGGTGCCCTGAGTGGCGGTGTGGTCAACTGCATCACCAACTACCGTTGGGTGTTCCATGCCGAGGGCCTGAAGAAACGCAACGTGGCCGGTAAGTACTTCCTGGTGTGGACGGGCAGCATCCTGCTCAACACCACCGGCACCTACTTGCTTACCGAACTGTCAGGTCAGCATTTCGTCTATGCCAAGCTGGTGGTGGCCGTGGCCGTGGGGTTCCTGTGGAACTACCAGCTGCAGCGACTATTCGTCTACCGCGACACTCACCTCATTGACCGTATCAAGAGAAGACCATATAACAAACAAGACATACAAGCATGAACTACAGAGACTTCCTTCAGAAAGTGATCTACCATGTGATCAACCCGCTCATCAGCGCCCTGATCAAGTTACACATCACCCCAAACATCATCACCTTCGTCGGTCTGCTGCTCAACCTGCTGGCCACGGCCCTGTTCATCTATGCCGCCGTCTATGCACCGCAGCAGCTCAACCTGATTGGCTGGGGCGGAGCCGTCATCCTCTTCGCCGGTCTGTTCGACATGATCGACGGCCGTCTGGCCCGTGTGGGCGGCATGCAGAGCACCTTCGGTGCCCTGTGGGACTCCACCCTCGACCGCTACAGCGAGCTGTTCACCCTCTTCGGCATCGCCATCTACCTGCTGCTCAACGGCTATGTGTGGAGCGGTGTCATCACCTTCGCGGCCATGGTAGGCTCCGTCATGGTGAGCTATGTACGTGCCCGTGCCGAGGGACTCGCCATCGAGTGTAAGGTAGGGTTCATGCAGCGCCCCGAGCGCGTGGTCGTCACCAGTGTCGGTGCCCTACTCTGCGGCTGCTGCGCCGACTGTGTGTCGTTCGATCCGCTGTGGCTGCTCATCGTACCCATGTACCTCATCGCCATCCTGGCCAATATCACGGCCTTCTGGCGCATCGCCCACTGCTACCGAGTGTTGAACGAGCGCGACCACCAGAAAGCATGAAGTGGTTCGACCTACATAGTCTCTCCCGTGGTGAGACGCTCACCTGTGTGGTGCTCGCCCTGCTGTTCCTGACAGCCACTGGCCTGTTCATCGGCCTGCGCCCCGAGCACCTGCTCATCACGGGTCTGTTCGTCGTCCTGTTCTTCGCCGCCCCCGCCACGCGCCGCCTGGCCGTGGCCCTGTTGCCCTTCGTGCTCTTCGGCATCTCCTACGACTGGATGCGACTCGTACCCAACTACGAGGTGAACCCCATCGACACCCGTCCTCTCTACGAGGCCGAGCGTGCTCTCTTCGGGATCACCGTTGACGGTCAGTGCCTCATCCCAGGCGAGTACTTCAACGCCCACCACTGGTCCGTGGCCGATCTGCTGGCCGGTATCTTCTACCTCTGTTGGGTGCCCGTGCCCATCGCCTTCGGTCTGTGGCTTTATTTCAGTGGCCAGCGCCGTCACTACCTGCGCTTCGCCGTCGCCTTCCTGTTCGTCAACCTACTGGGGTTCCTCTTCTACTACGTGCACCCTGCGGCACCACCCTGGTATGTGCTCAACTACGGCTTCGAGCCCATCCTCAGCACCCCCGGCAACGTCGCCGGTCTGTCGCGCTTCCAGGACCTCACCGGCCTCTACGTCTTCGACGGTCTGTATAGTAAGAATGCCAACATCTTCGCCGCCGTGCCCTCACTGCACGCCGCCTATATGCTCATCGCGTTCGTCTATGCCGTCATCAGTCGCCAGCGCAAGACCCTCCTGGTGGTCTTCGCCATCATCACGGTGGGCATCTGGGCCACGGCCGTCTATACCTGCCACCACTACATCATCGACGTGCTGTTAGGCATCGCCTGTGCCCTGGTAGGCATCGCCCTCTTCGAATGGGTGCTTTTGCGCATCCCCCCCGTCACCCGTTTCTTCCACCGCTATGTCCGCTACATCGCTGTCCCTGAGCCTGTCAAAGGGACACCACACAATAATTAGATTTACTAACCATTAACAAACAGATTCACACAATGAAAAAGAATCAGAACATTAACTTGAACGATTCAAAGAAGAAGCAACAGTACGCTAAGCCATCGATGCAAACCGTCAACACGAGCCCAACAGGTTTTCTCTGCATCAGCGGCCAATGGGGACTTATAGATTAGGAAGCCTCATCTGTAACAGAAGTCATTAGAGATGTTCTTCGATATATCTTTACAAACGACCGCTCATAACTCGCGTGGTGATCAGGAACATGATAATGAGCACCGTACATGCGAGTTGTGGACGGTTTTTTGTATATAACTGATAGCGAGCACGTTATACTGTTTCAGCATAGAGGGTAGGATTTTACACCCAAAGAGATAGGGTCTATGAGTCGTGGAGATAGGGTTTACGAGTGTAAGAGATAATCCCTATACCCTATAAGAGATTATCTCCTTCTCTCGTAAGTGCCATTCCCTACGGTTGTGGAGATCATCTCTTTGACTGTAAAGAGGCGGGGGTACCCGGAGTAGGGCCTTTCTCTATTCCGAGTGGACCAAAAGTTCATTGTAATGGGACTAAAAGGAACAAAAGAGGCCCCCTCGTTTTTCTAGTTTGCAACTTCAGGCGAACACTTTTTTAGGCACTTTTTTAAGACAAAACGGAGAGAAGGAGTTGGGTACACGCTCTTCGGCTTGTCCTTCGACAAACTCAGGAGGCACTCAAGGATCATGGAGGAAGGGATTATCATAGAGGCCACTTGGGGGCTGCCCTTCGACAGGCTCAGGGACCGCCTTTGACGGGATTGGAGGCGCCCTTCGACAGGCTTTGGGGCGTACTTCGACAGGCTCAGGGACCGCCGTCGACAGGATCAGGGGGCATAAAAAAAAGGGGCCGGCTCTCACGAGTCAGCCCTTTCATCAATCATGAAATGTAAACATTAATCTTACAATAAGTATTATTAACAGTATTTTCTAAACTCCAAATATCTCTCTTCTCGTCTGCAAATATACTCAAAACAATTGAAGTATACAAGTTTTGAGCCGTTTTTTTTCTTATCAACATCATTTTTTATCTGAGACCCGCAAGAATATACAGGAAAAACAACAGCTGCAAACGGAGAAACGCGAAAGCAGACACCAATAACACAACTGGCTCAGCGACAGAAAAAGAAAAAGGGGCAGGCTCTCACGAGTCCACCCCTCTCCAACAAAATTGTATTGTTTACTATTTACTCCTGTTTATTTTTTTTATTATTCTTAGTCAATCTCCTCGTCGGCCTCGTAGCCGCCCATCTCACGGATGGCATTCTTCAGCATCGTGTACTGCTGGTAGAGATGATTCACGGCCTCCTCGCCCTGCGTGTAGTCGTGCATGGGCGACTTGAGGAAGAACGACAGGAAGCGCTGCGTGCCGTAACGGCCGGCACGGGCGGCCAGGTCGCTCAGCAGACAGAGGTCGAGGCAAAGCGGTGCTGCAAGGATGGAGTCGCGGCAGAGGAAGTTGATCTTGATCTGCATGGGATAGCCCATCCATCCGAAGATATCGATATTGTCCCATCCCTCCTTGTTGTCGTTGCGCGGGGGATAGTAGTTGATTCGTACCTTATGATAGTACTGAGTATCCTCGTCATTGCCATGACCGTAGAGGTCGGGCTGTACGTCGGGCTTAAGGATGGTCTCGAGAGTGGAGAGCTTCGACACTTCCTTGGTGCGGAAGTTAGCGGGCTCGTCGAGTACCAGTCCGTCGCGGTTACCGAGGATATTGGTAGAGAACCAGCCGCTGAGTCCCAGGCAACGGGTGCCGATGATCGGGGCGAAGCCCGACTTCACGAGGGTCTGTCCGGTCTTGAAGTCCTTGCCGGCAATCGGCATACGTGTCTTCTCGGCCAACTCCCACATGGCGGGGATGTCGACGGTGGTGTTAGGAGCACCCATGATGAAGGGGGCGCCCTCACTCAGGGCGGCGTAGGCGTAGCACATCGACGGAGCAATATGGGCACGGTCGTCGGCCTTCATGGCGGCCTCGAGGTCGCTCAGGCGGTAGTGCACCTGCTCGTCGACGGGCACGTATATCTCGGTGGAAGCGGCCCAGAGCACGACGATGCGCGCACAGCCGTTCTGCTGCTTGAAGCTACGGATATCCTCGCGCAGCGCCTCGACCATCTCCCAACGGGTCTTGCAGTCTTTCACGTTGTCGCCGTCAAGACGCTTGGCGTAGTTCTTATCGAAAGCGGCCTTCATCGGCACGATCTTCTCCAACTCGTCGCGCACAGGCTCGATGTCCTTCTCCTTGAGCACCTCGGCATACATGGCAGCCTGGTAGGCATTCTGGGGATAGACATCCCAGCATCCGAAGACGATGTCGCTCAGCTTGGCGAGGGGAACGATATCCTTGTAGGGCAGATACTGCTTGTCGGCCCCACGGCCGATGCGGATCTTATCGTACTGGGTCATCGACCCCACGGGCTTTGCCAACCCCTTACGGGTCATCAGGACTCCTGTCATAAACGTAGTGGCAACAGCACCGTTACCGACCACCATGATTCCCAGCTTTCCTTCTGCTGGCTTCACATTTGTCTTTACCATTTTATAATATCTTAGTTTTACGTTTGGTTAATTCAGCATAACAAGGACCTTAAAAGGTTATTGCCCACCTTTGACACGGCAAAGATAGGCAATAATTATGAGAAACCAAAACTTTTTCGGGAAATTTATTTTCCAACATACAATTTATCGATGTCGATGTCGCCAGAACCACGCTTCTGACTGGAGAGATGCCGCAGGCTTCCCTTGAGATCGATATCGCCAGAACCATACAGTTCGCAGTTGGCACTGTTGCAGCCGTCGACAAAGTCGACATTGATGTCGCCGGATCCCTTCAGCAAGAGCGACGTGGTGTCCACCTTATGCTGTCTGATGTCGATGTCGCCAGAGCCGACGAGCTCGGCCGTCGTAGCCTGTGCCTCAAGACGTTTGATGTCGATGTCGCCTGAACCGACAAGCTCGACACGGCAACGGTCGCAGAGCAGTTCATCGATATCGATGTCGCCAGAACCGCGCAGGTCGACATTGATGACGTCGGTATCGATGCGGTGCTCGCTGATGAAGTCGCCGGAGCCTTTCAAGTGGATGCCCACGAGGTCGGGCGAGGTGACGTAGACAACGGGCTGTGAGCCTGTGGTGATGACGACATTGACGGGGCCCACCTTACTGCGGTTACGGATGCGGAGGGTACCGTACTCGACCTCGGTGATGATACGCTCCACGGCATCTGCCTTACCCTCGACCCGCACGGAGAAGGTGTCGGCCTGGGTGTAATATACAGTGGGCGAGCCACTGATCTCTATCTCCTCGAAGCCTTTCAGGTTTCTGGTCTCCACGACTTTCTTGTCATCGAGCGCCAGTGTCCTCGTGACCTCTATGCATGAGCTCAAGCTCATGGCCGTCAGCAACAACGCACTGACCTGTAGTATTCTTACTTGTTTCATTTCTTTCTCTTTTAGGGGTTACTTTGTATGTTTGACGCAGGCAGCGTCGGAAAAGTTGCAAGGCACATCGTTTATTTTCATCACATCAGAGGCAGACGTACCCAGAACGTGGAACCCTGTCCCAGACGCGTCTCCACGCCGATGGTGCCGCCCAGACTCTTGGCATAGGTCCTGGCCATGGACAGACCGAGGCCCGTACCTGGCACGTACTCGTCGAGCTTGACGAAACGCTCGAAGATACGGTCTTTGTCCTCTTCGGGGATGCCCTTACCTGTGTCACGCACCCAGATACGTACATGCTCGCCGTCCTGGAGGTCGTAGCCCAGGGTGATACTACCGCTCTCGGTGAACTTCACGGCATTCTGCATGAAGTGGTTGATGATCTCGGTGAGTTTGGAGACATCGGTGGTGAGCATCAGCTCGGCATAGGGGAACTCGGTGGCCACGACCACGGCCGTACGGTCGACGATGGGAGCCGTATGGTCGGCGATACGGCGCAGAAGGGCGTTCAGCTCCGTCTGCGAACGCACCAGACTCTGTCCCTCGGCTTCGACCTTCGACATGCTGACCAGTCCGTCGATGACGCGCAGCAGTTTCTGGTTGTTGTTCTGTATCTCGCGGATGAGATGGTTACGGTCCTCGGCATTATCGACCATCGGTAATACATCGGCAAAGCCTACGATGGCATTCAGCGGCGTACGGATCTCATGACCCATATTGGCCAAGAAGGCCGTCTTCAAGCGGTCGCTCTCCTCGGCTTTGTTACGGGCACTAATAAGAGCCTCCTCCAACTGTTTCCTGCGGTCGATGCGCATCGTGGCGCCCAGGATTCGCGAGGGGTTGCCTTCCTCGTCGCGCTCGACGACGGTGCCGTAGCTTTCTTCCCAATAGGTAAGTCCTGCGATACTGGTCTTCACCTGATATTGCTCATGATAGGAGGTGCTACGACCCGTGCAGAGGTCGTCGAGGGCCACTCGCACACGCTGGCGGTCGGCTCTGCCAACCATGGCCATGATGATCTCGACAGGGGTGTCGGGAGCTGGCACGTAATTGTCCTGCCCCTCGCGGAAATCGCTCTCGATGGTGAGCGTACGACTGGCGGCATCGATATGCCATGTGCAGAGCTTCATGGCGCGCAAGATGAACTCGTACTCGATATTGCCCTGACGCACCTTCTCCAGCTCAGCCAGCTCACTACGGATCTTCTTGCCCGTACGCAGCTGAACGAACACGGCAATGACCAAAGCGATAAACAATAGGATTCCTACCACCCACACCAGGGGGTACAGGTACATGTCTTCCCAGGAGACCATCAGCAGCATTCTAAGCATAGTTTTAAGTTATTCTTCGCAAAAATACAACTTAATTTCGAATAATATCACTTTTCGACGACGATTTTTACTATTTTCCTCCTATTTTTAATAATTAACAAACAAAATGCGCTGTTTTCCATTAACTTGTATTAACTTTGCAGTCGGAATTCCCAAAACGGTCACGGAAGTGATGCCGGGCCGCGACAAGGTACTAAGAAATCATGAAACAGAATTATGAAGAAAACCCTGCTCACACGAATGAGCAGGAACTGATCGCCAAGACGTTTATGGGACTGGAACCTGTACTGGCGAAGGAGCTGACCCAACTGGGGGCTAACAATGTGAAGATTGGTAGACGAATGGTCTCGTTTACTGGTGACAAGGAAATGATGTATCGTGCCAACTTTCAGTTGCACACCGCAATCAGAATTCTCAAACCCATCCGCCACTTCAAGGCAAGAAGCGCTGATGACGTGTATGAGGAAATCAAGAAAATAGACTGGACAGAATTCCTGACGACGGAGAAGACCTTCGCCGTCGATGCAGTGGTGTTCTCCGAGGAGTTCCGCCACTCGAAGTTCGTGTCATACAAGGTGAAGGACGCTATCGTGGACCAATTCCGCGAGGCTACGGGCAAACGGCCTAACATCTCGGTGGCTAACCCCGACATTCGCCTGAACATACACGTGGCCGAGGACAAGTGTACGCTGAGTCTCGACTCCAGCGGTGAGTCGCTGCATCGCAGAGGCTACCGTCAGGAGAGTGTGGAGGCACCACTCAACGAGGTGCTGGCCGCCGGCATGATCCTCATGTCGGGATGGCAGGGCGACACCGACTTCATCGACCCTATGTGCGGATCGGGCACACTGCTCATCGAGGCAGCCCTCATCGCCAAGAACATGGCCCCTGGTCTGTTCAGGAAAGAATATGCTTTCGAGAAATGGCCCGACTTCGACTCTGAGCTCTTCGACCGCATCTACAACGATGAGAGTCAGGAGCGTGAGTTCAACCATCATATCTACGGCTACGATATCGATATGAAGGCCGTGAACACGGCCCTGCTCAACGTGAAAGCGGCGGGACTGACTAGCGTCATCACCGTGAAGCAGCAGGACTTCAAGGCGTTCACTCAGCCTGCCAACAAAAGCATCATCATCACCAACCCACCCTACGGCGAGCGCATCTCAACGCCCGACCTGCTGGGTACCTATAAGATGATCGGCGAACGACTGAAGCACCAGTTCCTGAATAACGACGCCTGGGTGCTCTCCTATCGTGAGGAGTGCTTCGACCAGATAGGCCTGAAACCTAGCATCAAGATTCCGCTCTACAACGGATCGCTGGAGTGCGAGTTCCGCAAATACCAGATCTTCGACGGTAAGCTGAAGAACTTCCGTCAGGAGGGCGGCGTCGTGAAGACGGAGGACGAGAAACGGCAGATGGCCGAGAAGCACCGCTTCAAGAAGAACCGTGAATTCAAGCAGCGTCTGGAGGAGACAGAGCAGAACGAGGAGAGCGATATCCGCTCGTTCACCTTCCACCGTCACGACCTGGAAAACGACAAGCGTAATGAGCGCAGAAGTCGCAGGGATGGCGGTCGTGAGGACCGCGAAGAGCGCAGAGACCGCAAGGGCGGCTATAAGAGCAGTCCGAACAGAGGCGGTCATGAGCGTTTCGACCGCAGCGGCAAGAGCCGTTCGTTCGGCAAGGGCAAAGATTTCGGAAAGAAAAGGAGATTCAACGATGACGAGGATTAAGCAACTGCTGACCATGGCCCTGCTTCTGGCAGTCGCAACGACAATGAGTGCACAAGACAAACTATTCTCCCTTGAGGACCTGAACTTCGGAGGTACGAACTACCGTCGCATGCTGCCCAAGAACATGTGGCTGACATGGTGGGGCGAACAGCTGATGTATCAGGATGCTGAGGAGGGCGGATCCATCGATGCCAAGGGCAACAGGAAAGCGCTCTTCACGCTCGAGGAGGTCAACAAGATCACAGCCGACAACGGCATCACGTTCCACAGTGCGATGAATGCCAGCTACCCTTATCCGGACCAGTCGCTTGTGCTTCTGGACAACGGTACGGAACGCGTGCTCTACGACTTCAAGAAGAAGAGCGTGGCATGGCGACAGGACAGCAAGGGACAGTTGTTTGCCGACTGGAACAAGGTGTCCAGGGCGGTGGCCTATGTGAGCGACGACCAACTTTATGTCACTGACGGACAGGGACAGACCTGTCATATCAGCGATGATGGTAGTAGGGAGATCGTATATGGACAGTCCGTACACCGTAATGAGTTCGGCATCGAGAAGGGTACGTTCTGGAGTCCTGACGGACAACGGTTGGCTTTCTACCGTATGGACCAGTCGATGGTGACGGACTATCCACAGGTGAATATCTTCCCGAGGACGGCGACCTATGAACCCGACAAATATCCGATGGCTGGCATGACCAGTCATGAGGTGACCGTGGGCGTCTATGATACAGCTACCCACAAGACCATCTACCTCAAGACGCCTTCTTCGGAGGGGACTGGAGAGGCATGCTACTTCACGAACATCGCGTGGAGCCCCGATGCCAAGACCATCTATATGTTCGAATTGAACAGAGCACAGAACGATTGTCGTCTGGTAGCCTACAACGCTGTGACAGGTGAGCGTCTCGGTGAACTGTATCGCGAAGTATCCGACAGATATGTAGAGCCGCTGCATCCCATCAGTTTCCTGCCATGGGATAACACGAAGTTCGTTATGCAGAGTCAGAAAGACGGCTACAACCATCTCTATCTGTTCGACACCAAAGGACGGGAACTGAAACAGCTCACCACTGGTCCCTGGGTGGTTACTGACGTACTGGGATTCAACCAGAAAGGCAAAAGCATTATCTATATATCCAACGAGAAAGACCCGCTACAGAGAAACATCTATAGCGTGAACGTGACCAACGGCAAGCGCACCCTACTCGACAAAGGCATCGGTGCCGTGCAGTCGGCCCAACTCTCTGCCGCAGGTGAACAGGTGGTCGACAAATACTCGGCTCCTGACATCCCACGAAACATCGAGGTGATAGCCACAGCTAAAGGAAAGGGCTACCAGCTGCTCGCTGCCGAGGATCCATGGAAGGGCTACCAGCAGCCACTCTTCGAGTGCGGAAGCATCAAGGCGGCCGACGGAGTAACGGACCTTTACTACCGCATGGTGAAGCCAGCCGACTTCGATCCTGCGAAGAAATATCCAACGGTGGTCTACGTATATGGCGGACCGCACGCCCATAACGTCGAGGCCTCATGGCACTGGTACAGTCGCTCGTGGGAGACGTACATGGCACAGAAGGGTTATGTGCTCTTCATCCTCGACAACAGAGGATCGGAGGATCGCGGACGTGACTTCGAGCAGGCGACCTTCCATCGCTTAGGACAAGTGGAGATGCAAGACCAGATGAAGGGTGTGGAGTTTCTGAAGAGCCTGCCCTATGTCGATGCCGACCGTCTGGGCGTACACGGCTGGTCGTACGGTGGTTTTATGACCATCTCACTGATGACCCACAACCCGGATGTGTTCAAGGTGGGTGTGGCAGGCGGACCTGTCATCGACTGGAAATGGTACGAGGTGATGTACGGCGAGCGCTATATGGGTACGCCTGAGAGCAACCCTGAGGGCTATGCGACCTGCAGTCTCATCCCACAGGCGAAGAACCTGAAAGGAAAACTGCAGATCATCGTGGGCTATAACGACCCCACGGTGGTGCCACAGCATGCCCTGTCGTTCCTCGACGCTTGCGTGAAGGCCGGCACGCAGCCCGACTTCTTCGCCTATCCTGGTGAGGAGCATAATATGCGCGGCCACGCCAGTGTGCATCTGCATGAGCGCATCACCCAGTATTTCGAGGACTACCTAAAGTAGTCTGCCTGTTTGTAGTTGATAGTTTATAGTAAAATGAAGATATTATTGTTAGGAAGTGGCGGACGTGAGCACGCCTTAGCATGGAAAATCGCTCAGAGCAACAAGTGTGAGAAACTGTATATCGCCCCAGGCAACGCGGGCACCTCTGACTGCGGCGAGAACATCGCCATGAAGGCCGATGATTTCGAGGCCATCAAGCAGTTCGTGGCAGAGAAACGCGTCGACATGGTGGTGGTAGGTCCTGAAGACCCGTTGGTAAAGGGTATCTACGACGACCTGAAGAACGACCCGCGCACCAAAGACGTGCCTGTGATAGGTCCTTCGAAGGCTGGTGCCGTGCTCGAGGGCTCGAAGGATTTCGCTAAGGGCTTCATGCAGCGTCACAACATCCCTACAGCCCGCTATCAGACTTTCGACGGTGAGCATCTGGAGGAGGGACTGCGGTTCCTGGAGACGCTCGAGGCACCTTACGTGCTGAAGGCCGACGGTCTCTGCGCTGGTAAGGGTGTTCTCATCCTCCCCACCCTCGAGGAGGCCAGGAAAGAGTTGAAGGAGATGCTGGGCGGTATGTTCGGCACAGCCTCGGCACAGGTGGTCATCGAGGAGTTCCTCAGCGGTATCGAATGTTCTGTGTTCGTACTGACTGACGGACAGCACTATAAGATACTACCCGAAGCTAAGGACTATAAGCGTATCGGTGAGCACGACACAGGTCTGAACACTGGCGGCATGGGCAGCGTCACCCCCGTACCTTTCGCCACGAAGGAGTGGATGCAGAAGGTGGAGGACCGTATCATCCGTCCTACCGTCGAGGGTCTGGCCGCTGAGCATATCGACTATAAGGGCTTCATCTTCTTCGGACTGATCAACGTGAAGGGCGAGCCGATGGTCATCGAATACAACTGTCGTATGGGCGACCCTGAGACAGAGAGTGTGATGCTCCGTCTGAAGAGCGACATCGTCGACCTGTTCGAGGGTGTGGCCGAAGGAAACCTCGACCAGCGCGCCATCGAGTTCGATCCGCGCTCGGCCGTATGTGTTATGATGGTGAGCGGCGGTTATCCGCAGGCATACCAGAAGGGCTATCCCATCACGGGCATCGACCTGGTGAAAGGCTCTATCGTCTTCCACAGCGGCACGGCCATGAAGGACGGACAGGTGGTGACTGCCGGTGGGCGCGTCATCGCGGTATCCTCATACGGCAAGGACAAGGCCGAGGCACTGCAGAAATCCTTCGAGGAAGCACAGAAGATACAATTTACGGACAAGTATTTCCGTCGTGACATCGGAGCCGACCTGTAGACCATGAAACGGTTACAGAACCAGATAGCAGGAAGCCGCTATACCCTTCCCGTCACCATGATCTACGGGGCGTTGGTATGGTTGTTGGCAGGACTCATACAGCATCAGTGGTGGTTACAGTTCGCCCTCTTCAACGTGGCGGCACTGCTCATGTTGGAGTTTACCAACATCAACGTGCTGATTCGTATCTACAGTCGTTCGGTATCCTCGGCATTCGTCATGCTGTCGTGCGCGGCTGTCTTCCTGTTTCCCTCAACGGCAGGAGCAGCCATACAACTTATCCTCATCGCGTCGCTGATTACCCTGTTCAGATGCTATCAGGACAAGGTGTCGACGGGCTGGACGTTCTACGCGTTCCTTTGTCTCGGACTGGCCAGCGTCATCGACATCCACGTCGTCTATCTGCTGCCTGCCTACTGGATCATCATGGCATGGCATCTCTATTCCATGAGCTGGCGCACGTTCCTGGCATCCATTCTCGGACTGATCGCGCCCTACTGGTTCATGCTGGCGTGGCTGTTCTTCCTGGGCGAGGAAGGGTGGCTGTTAGCAGGAGTACACTTCGCTGCTCTCGGTGATGTGATGTTCCCCATCGACTATACAGTGCTGTCGCTGCCGAGAATCTTGTTCTTCGTCCTAATGGTGGGACTGGGCATCACGGGGACAGTGCACTTCGTACGCACCAGTTCGCGCGATAAGATCAGAACCCGTCAGTTGTACTATAGCTTTATCCTGTTGGGAACGGTGGCCATCCTCCTGTTGGCGCTACAGCCTCAACTCTACGATCTCATGATACGCGTCCTGCTGATCACGACCAGTCCGCTGATAGGACACTTCGTGGCACTGACCTCCACTAAGGTGACCAATATCGCGTTCCTCACTATCGTCGTTGTGGTTCTGGCACTCACCGTCTACTGTCTATGGATGTAATCATCACCTTCCTGAGCCAGTACGGCTACTGGGGCATGCTACTGGCGGCCTTCCTGGCTGGCAGTTTCTTTCCGTTCTCCAGTGAGGCCGTCATGATAGGCTTGATGGCCACAGGACTCGACCCCTGGGGACTGATGGTCTATGGCACTATCGGCAACGTGCTGGGCAGCATCCTCAACTACAGCGTGGGAAGGATGGGAAGGATGGAATGGATAGAGAGATACCTGCACGTGAAGAAGGAAAGTCTGGAGAAGGCGCATCGCATGCTGGCAGGCCGCGGTGCCTGGATGGGCTTCTTCGCATTCCTGCCTGTGCTGGGCAGTGCCATCACCATCGCATTGGGACTGATGCGCTCGAATATCGTCATCACGCTCATAGCCATCACATTGGGTAAGATATTCCGCTATATCCTCCTGATCGAGGGTGCTGGTTTGTTTATGTAAGTTAATTATCAGTATCCGTTCTATATTTTCGATAATAATTCGTACCTTTGCCCGTAATTTTATGAATAAACGATAAAACAAGAAATCAATCATATGAGACAATTCTTTGCAGAGCAAAACGGTCGTGCCAGCTATAGACTGGTGGACAATGTGCTTGGATGGCTCACATTTCTGATAGCAGCCGTCGTCTATTGCTCTACGATCGAGCCGACAGCCAGCTTCTGGGACTGTCCGGAGTTTATCACAACAGGTTATAAACTGGAGATCGGCCATCCCCCTGGGGCTCCTTTCTTCATGCTGACGGCCAACCTCTTCTCGCAGTTTGCCAGTGACGCCACTCAAGTGGCACGCATGGTGAACACGATGAGCGCCCTGCTCTCGGCCACCTGTATCCTGTTCCTGTTCTGGAGTATCACCCATCTGACACGTCGTCTGCTCATCAGCAACTGGAATGAGCTGACACTGCCCAAGATGATAGCCATCGAGGCCTCTGGTCTTGTGGGAGCATTGATCTACACCTTCAGTGACACGTTCTGGTTCTCTGCTGTCGAAGGCGAGGTTTATGCTTACTCCTCCGCTTTCACGGCCGTTGTATTCTGGCTGATCCTCAAATGGGACGACCATGCCGACGAGCCTCACTCAGACCGTTGGCTGATTCTCATCATGTACATGACAGGACTCTCTATCGGCGTACATCTGCTGAACCTACTGTGTGTGCCTGCCATCGGCCTCGTATGGTACTATCGCCGATTCCCGAATGCCAACCTCAAAGGCTCGCTGATTGCACTGGCCATCTCGCTCGTCATCCTGGCAGCCGTGCTGTATGGTGTCGTACCTGGTATTATCACCGTAGGCGGCTGGTTCGAGCTGTTCTTCGTCAACACCCTCGGCCTACCGTTCAATACTGGTGAGATCATCTATATTATCCTGCTCGTCGCCTGCGTCATCTGGGCCGTCTACGAGACACAGACCCAGAAGCACAGTCTGAAGATACAGAACATCGCCTTCCTGCTGGCCGTTGGTATGCTCGGCATCCCGTTCTACGGCTGGGGCTGGTCGGCATTCATCATCGGCGTCATCGTATTGGCAGTCCTGTGGTTCGTCCTGCAGATGAAGAGAGACAAGGTCGCCCTCATCAGCGCACGTATCAAGAACACCACGCTACTCTGTATGCTGATGCTGATGATCGGCTACTCGACGTACGCCCTGATTGTGATCCGCTCCTCGGCTAACCCGCCGATGGACCAGAACTCGCCAGAGGATATCTTCACTCTGGGCGACTACCTCGGACGCGACCAGTATGGACAGCGCCCACTGCTCTACGGACAGGCCTACACCTCACAGGTGGCCCTGACTACCGACGGTCAGTACTGTCGGCCCGTCATGTCGAAGGGCAAGCCCGTCTACCAACGTAAGGAGAAGGCATCGGCCAATGAGAAGGACTCATACTTCGTGGTACGTACGAAGGATGAATACAAATACGCCCAGAACATGCTCTTCCCACGTATGTATGATGCAGGTCATGCCTCAGCCTACGAGTCATGGATGGGCGGTGTCGACGGTACGGAAGTGCCTTACGACCGCTGCGGCGAACCCATGACCGTGAAGATGCCCACACAACTGGAGAACATCCGATTCTTCCTGAGCTACCAGTGTAACTTCATGTACTGGCGTTACTTCATGTGGAACTTCGCTGGTCGACAGAACGATATCCAGGGCAACGGAGAACTGGAGCACGGCAACTGGATCACTGGTATCCCCTTCATCGACAACGCACGTCTGGGCGACCAGTCATTGCTACCTGACGACCTGAAGGAGAACAAGGGTCATAACGTGTTCTACTGCATGCCGCTCATCCTGGGTCTCCTCGGCCTCTTCTGGCAGGCATGGTACACCCGCAGGCGCAAGGAGATGGTCAACGGCACGGAGAAGACGATCGACGACCCCATCGGCATCCGCCAGTTCTGGGTGGTGTTCTTCCTCTTCTTCATGACAGGACTCGCCATCGTCATCTACCTGAATCAGACACCTATGCAGCCACGTGAGCGCGACTACGCCTATGCAGGCTCGTTCTATGCCTTCGCTATCTGGTGCGGTATGGGTGTGGCCGCCATCATCAACTGGCTCACGAGAAAGCTCCAGCTGACAGGTAAACAGGGAGAGACCATCATCGCCGCTATCGTAGGTATCGTCTGCCTCATCGTCCCCATCCAGATGGCCTCCCAGACATGGGATGACCACGACCGCTCTGGTCGCTACTGCTGCCGTGACTTCGGACAGAACTACCTGATGACGCTCCAGGAAGAAGGTAACCCCGTCATCTTCACCAATGGCGACAACGACACCTTCCCCCTGTGGTATAACCAGGATACGGAGGGTGTGCGCACGGATGCCCGTGTCTGCAACCTCTCCTATCTGCAGACAGACTGGTACATCGACCAGATGGTCCGTCCTGCATACAACTCGCCATCGCTGCCTATCACATGGAACCGTCTCGAATACTGTGCAGGCACCAACGAATATGTACAGGTAGACCCGTCGCTCAAGGAACAGGTGCTCCAGCTCTATCGTGAGCAGCCTGAGGCAGCTCGCAAGCAGTTTGGCGACGAGCCCTTCGAGCTGAAGAACATCCTGAAGAACTGGGTACGCGCCAAGGAGAAAGAGTTCCACGTCATCCCCACCGATACCGTCTATGTGACCATCGACAAGGAGGCTGTGCGTAAGAGTAAGATGATGATGGCCAGCGACTCCATCCCCGACCGCATGGTGATCTCGTTGAAAGGAAAGGGCGCGCTCTACAAAGGCGACCTGATGATGCTCGAGATCATCGCCAATGCCAACTGGACTCGTCCTATCTACGTAGCCACCACCGTGGGTTCTGAGAACTATATGAACCTGGGCGACAACTTCGTACAGGAGGGTCTTGCCAACCGCATCACGCCTTTCACCACGAACGCGCCAGGAGCGAAGAACTTCGACACAGAGAAGACCTATAACAACGTGATGAAGAAGTTCAAGTTCGGCGGCATCGAGCAGCCAGGTATCTACCTCGACGAGACCGTCATGCGTATGTGCTACACCCACCGCCGCCTGATGGCCTCCTTGGCCTTGAACCTGATTCAGGAGGGACAGGACGAGAAGGCCAAAGAGGTGCTCGCCAAGAGCGAGAAGGTGATCCCCGACTATAATGTGCCACACGATTTCCAGAGCGGCTCGCTCGATCTGGCACGCGGCTATGAGCTGACAGGTCAGGACAAGAAAGCCCAGCAGCTGATCGACATCCTGTGGAAGAAAGCGTCGCAGTATCTGACATGGTACTACTCGCTCGACGGCATGCGCTTCGAGAGCTCACAGCACGACTGTCTGATACAGCTCTATATCGCAGAACAGTTGCTGCAAGTGCAGGAGACCATCGACAGCGAGAAGGCTAAGAAGATGGATCTGCGTATCCAGCAGCTCACCAAGCAGTTCCATGCCAAGGGTGGCAGATTCGAATATTAAGAGGAAACCAGCATGTTCATAGAACAACCAGCCATCTATCTCCGCTGGCTATACCCCAAAGCCTTCTGGAGGATGAACCGTCGTGAAAGGGCAGTCTATCTGACCTTTGACGACGGTCCTATCCCAGAGGCCACCCCCTTCATCCTTGATACGCTCAAGCAGTTTGATATCAAGGCCACCTTCTTTATGGTGGGCGACAACGTACGGAAATATCCCGACCTGTATGAGCGGATCGTTGCAGAAGGTCATCAGGTAGGCAACCACACCCATAACCATATCAGTGGGTTCCGTCATACCATCAAAGAGTACAACTACAATATCGAAAAGGCCAACGCCTATATCAAGAGCCGCTATTTCCGTCCGCCTCATGGCTGGATGCGCACTGGTCAGTACGCATGGGTCAGCAGGAAGTTCAAGGTGGTCATGTGGGATCTTGTGACACGCGACTATTCTAAGTGGATGACTGCCGAGGATGTGGTGAACAACGTGAAGCACTACGCCCGCAATGGCTCTATCATCACCTTCCACGACTCCCTGAAATCGATAGATAAGCTTCGTACGGCCCTACCAGAGAGTCTTCAGTGGCTGAAGGAAGAGGGCTACATCTTCAAGGTCTTCCCTTAGTCGACCCCAACCCAAGCTAAACTTCTAAACACTATTATAAAAATGAAAAAACTACTTACCACTTCCTTATTTGTATCATTCGCTATGACAATGAATGCCCAGCCTAAGCTAAGTGCCAACAACATCGACGAGGTGCTTCAGGCTATGACCCTTGAAGAGAAAGCCAAACTGCTCGTCGGAGGAGCCAACAATTTCTTTGGTGCAGGAGCCGTCGTAGGCGGTGAGGCCGACCTTGTGGCAGGTGCCGCAGGAACCTCGCCAGCCATCCCTCGTCTCGGCATCCCTGCCACCGTACTAACAGACGGTCCTGCCGGCGTACGTATCGACCCCACACGCAAGGGCACAGACAAGACCTACTATGCCACGGCCTTCCCTATCGGCAGCTGTCTGGCTTCCACCTGGAACACCGAGCTTGTAGGCAAGGTGGGCGAAGCCATCGGTAACGAGACCAAGGAGTACCGCTGCGACGTCATCCTCGGCCCTGGCATGAACCTGCACCGCAACCCCCTCTGCGGTCGTAACTTCGAATATTATTCCGAAGACCCTCTGCTGACAGGTAAGATCGCCGCCGCCTATATCAATGGTGTGCAGAGTCAGGGCGCAGGCGTCTCGGCCAAGCATTTCGCTGTAAACTCCCAGGAGACAGACCGCACGAGCGTCGACGAGCGCGTCAGTCAGCGTGCCGCCCGTGAGCTCTACCTCCGCGGCTTCGAGATTGCCGTCCGCGAGAGTAACCCCTGGACCATCATGGCCTCGTATAACAAGATCAACGGCGAGTTCTCGATGGGCAACCACGACCTGCTCACCAAGATCCTCCGCGACGACTGGGGCTTCAAAGGAATCGTGATGACCGACTGGATCGGCATCCGCGAGGGACTCCCCACCATCCGTGAGGTACAGGCAGGCAACGACCTCATGGAACCTGGTCAGCCTGCACAGGTACAAGAGATCATCGACGGTGTGAAGAACGGCAGTCTCGACATAGCCGACGTCGATCGGAACGTGCGCCGCATGCTCGAGTATATCGTCAAGACCCCCAGTTTCCATCAGTATCCCGCCAGCAACGCCCCCGACTTCAAGGCTCATGCCGCCATCACACGACAGACAGCCGCCGAGGGTATCGTCCTGTTGAAGAACAACGGTGCTCTGCCATGGAAAGACGGCGCCATCAAGACCGTGGCCCTCTTCGGTGAGAACTCCTATGATTTCCTCTCTGGCGGAACAGGCTCAGGCTGTGTTCACCCGCCCTATGTGGTCGACATGCTGGAAGGTCTGAAGAATGCAGGCATCAGTTCCTCGCCCGTCCTTACCGATATCTACCGTAAGTACATCGAATATGCCAAGGTCAAGTTCCAGGCCGAGCGTCACCCCGCCAAGTGGTACCAGAGAGAATATTTCGGTCAGCAGAAATATCCGGAGATCGGCCTCTCCCCCATCGCCATCAACAACGAGGTCGGCACCGCCGATGCCGCCATCATCACCATCGGTCGTCAGGCAGGTGAGGGTGTCGACCGCGATATCGATACCGAATTCAACCTCATCCCCGAGGAGCGTGCGCTGATCACAGACGTGTGCAACGCCTTCCATGCCGCAGACAAGCCCGTCATCGTGATCATCAACTCAGGCAGCGTCATCGAGACAGCCTCCTGGAGCGCCTATCCCGATGCCATCCTCTGTGCATGGCAGCCAGGCATGGAAGGCGGTAACTCGATTGCCGACCTGCTCACGGGCAAGGTGAACCCCTCAGGCAAGCTCACCATGACCTGGCCTGTCGCCGCCACCGATCATGCCTCGACGAAGGATTTCCCTGGCAATATCGACTTCTACACCTTCAAGGATATGGCCGCTAACAAACGTCCTATCCCAGGCCATGCCTATACCAACCACGAGGAGGATATCTATGTGGGCTACCGCTATTTCGACACCTTCCAGAAGAACGTGGCCTATCCCTTCGGCTTCGGTTTGAGCTACACCACGTTCGAACTCAGCAAGCCCACGGTGAAGAGCCGCGGCAACCAGGTAGACCTCTCCGTCACCGTCAAGAATACAGGCAGTGTGGCAGGCAAGCAGGTCGTACAGGTTTACGTCCAGGCTCCTGCAGGCAAGCTCGAGAAGCCCGCACAAGAGCTGAAGGCCTTTGCCAAGACCCGCGAGCTGAAGCCAGGCGAGAGTCAGACCGTCACGATGCACCTGCAGTTGCGTGACCTCGCCAGCTTCGACGAGGCCGACTCACAGTGGCTCACCGAGGCAGGCACCTACACCTTCCGCTTCGGCTTCTCCAGTCGTGACATCAAGGCCAGTGTTCCATTGGCCCTCAAGACTTATACCGAGCCTACCACCAATGCGCTTGCTCCCCAGCAGTCTCTCCACCTGCTGAAACCATAGGAAAAAGCTCCTATCGCCCGTCAGTTAATAAACGAACAGGCGATAGGAACAGATAGAACCAGGTGCCGACTGTTCGGCACGAGGGAGATAATCAAAACCCGTCAGGATCTGTTCACTGCCAAGGTCGATGACCATCAAGTGCGGAAGAGCAGATCCTTTTTCTGTACGCCAATACGTAGACTCCTGCAGGTCGAACACTTTATCGGCCGTGTTGTTCCCCCGAAGGATATCCTCGCTGTCGGCATACTTCACCGTCCACGCCTCACGACTGAGGCGAGCCCCCTGGGCGTTGAGGGCATAGACCTCTGCCACGGCCACCTCGTCGCCCCCCGTCTGGGTGGAGAGCGCCTGAAGAGCGATATAACGCCCCCGTACAGGTTGACTGAAACGTATGGTCTGCCAACCGTTGCCAGCCACGAACTGACCCTCGGCCACAGGCGTGGCAGAGTTCAGGTCAGGCTTGTCGCCAGGGTTATTATGTGTGCGCGACTTCTCCATATTCAACTTATCCAGTTCCGGACGATTCTGTCCGAACAGCGTCGGATAGACAGACATCTGCGTCGCCTTGCTATCCTTCTGCCTCAGAAGTCCGCGCCCTGCGCGCTTCTGTCTGTTCGCCTTACCAAGCGCCTTCAGTGCCGACGGATAGTAAGCCTGCAGCGACGGTCCCACCACGTCGAGGACGATCACCTCGTTCTTTCCCTTCTTGAGCCAGCAGCCAGGCACATAGAGTGTCTGTTGCGGACCGATAGACCAGAACCGTCCGATGGGATGCCCATTGACATAGACCTGTCCTTTTCCGAAAGCCTCCATGTTCAGATACGTGTCGCCCACCTTGTTCAACTGGAAATAACCCCGATAGTAGCCAGAGCCTTTGTATGGAGCAGGCAACTCGGTCGTCTGACCGTTCCCCGTCATCTCAGCCTTCATGGCCTTAGCGTTGACCAGCGCCCTGACAGCCGTCTGGTAGTCGTCAGGAATCGTCATGATGGTCCATCGACGCAAATCCCACGTCAGCTCATGCCCGTCAGCCTCAGCCGTGATGGTCACACTCTTGGTGATACCCTTATAGTCCTTGATAGCCCGTCCGAAGTTGATACGACCCATCGCCTCCAGGAGGATCTTCAGTTCCTGTCCCTTCCTGACGGCCGGCAGTCGCAGACTCTTCTCGTTCCTCACACGATCGATCTTGCCGATATACGTCGTGTCGATGAACACCTGAGCGTAGTCGTGGCAATCGTTCAGCGTGAGCACACTCTCCTGCGGAATCTCCGGCAACACCGTCTGATAGATCATCGAGCCCCAGCCCTGATCCATCTCTTCCATGGTCCGCAGCTCACTGTCCATCACCAGCGAGTCGACACCCAACAAGATGTCAGCCCGTTCCGTCAACTCAAACGGCGGAATACTGATAAGACCGTTAGGGAACGGCGGGCGCTTGGGCAGTGGCACGTCACTGTATTTCTGCAGCACCTCACGCAGCTTAACGAACTTCTCCGTCTGAGCCCCATGCTCGTTGATAGGCGCGTCGTAGTCATAAGAGGTGACATCCGGTGCGAAACCCGGACTGTTGGCCCCCGCCCAGTGTCCGAACGAGGTACCCCCATGAGTCATATAAAGAGAGAAGCTGATGCCCTTCGACAACATCTCGTCGATACCATCTACCATATCCTTGGCAGGACGCGTCTCATGGCGAGCCCCCCACTTATCGAACCAGCCGCTCCAGAACTCCGAGCACATCTTCGGCGCATCAGGACGGAGCTCACCAAGCCGACGGAACTGCTCGTCGATGTTCGCCCCCGTGCCGAAGTTCATCGTCCACACCAGGTCGTCGAGCCCGTTCTTCTCGAAGTTACTGCTCCAGTCGCACTGGAACATCACAGGCGCGCCAGAGCCCCAGGCGTCGCGCACCATATCACGGATGGCAGAGATATAAGGCTTGTCCTCACCATAAGAGCCATATTCGTTCTCCACCTGTACCATGATGATAGGACCACCGTTGCGGATGCTCAGCGGCGCCAGTTGTCGTGCCACCTGCTGCTCGAAGATCCTGACACGCTCCATAAAGTAAGGATCCTGCTCCCTCAGTCGGATATCCTTCTTCTTCAGCAGCCACCAGGGCAGACCGCCCATCTCCCACTCCGCACAGACATACGGTCCGGGGCGTACGATGACGTACATCCCGTTCTGCTGGGCCAATCGACAGAACGCCGCCACATCATTATTCTCGGAGAAGTCGAACTGTCCCTCACGCTGTTCATGGATATTCCAGAACACATAGATGCAGAGCGTGTTCATGCCCAGCGACTTACACAGTTGGATCCGATGCTCCCAGTAGGCCCGCGGGATACGCGGGTAGTGCACCTCCGCCGCCTTGATGACAAAAGGCTTGCCGTCAAGGAGGAAGGTCTTGTGGCCCACGGTGAAGTCGGCGGCCCTCATGGTCTGGGGTACGAAGAACATGCCGACCATCACAGCCGACAGTAATACATTTCTGATAAAGAACTTACACGTCATATATTTGTCTTAGCTACAGTTTTCGCATGCAAATTTAGCGTAAAAAAATGACATTGCAGGGAAATTATCAATCATTTATGGACCATGATGATGATTTTTGAAGATTTTATTGTACTTTTGTCCTACATATGAAGAAACTGACATTACTGATCATGACCTGTCTCGTCATAGGCCAAGCCCTGGCGGAAGACGGAAGTCGACTGTGGCTGCGCTACCAGTCTGTCGACAAAGCAAAAGTAAACGGACCCGCATGTATCGCTGCCGACGAGTTGCGGAAGTATTATCAGGGCGACGAGGTGACCCTTGCCCTCGACCCCACCATCGAGGCCGAGGCCTTCAGGATAGATGGAACGACCATCTCCGCCAAGGACGAGGTCGGTCTGCTGTACGGCGCCTACGCCCTACTGAGAGAGCCCACCACCCAAGGCTATCAGAAACCCTACTTCAAGTATCGCATCCTGAACCACTGGGACAACCTCGACGGCTCTATCGAGCGCGGCTATGCCGGTCGTAGCATCTTCTGGGACCTCGACGGCGACCAACCGAAGGCCATCGATGCCGCCCTCATCAAGGCCTATGCCAGAGCCAATGCCTCGATAGGCATCAACGGCACCGTGCTCAACAATGTCAACGCCTCACCAAGAGTCCTATCGCCCCTATATATAAATAAGGTGAAAGAGATCGCCGCCATCCTGCGCCCCTACGGCATCAAGGTCTACCTGTCCGTCAACTTCGCCTCGCCGATGGCCCTGGGCGGTCTGAAGACCGCCGACCCTCTGAATGCGAAGGTGAAAGCATGGTGGCAAGCCAAGGCCAAGGAGATCTATCGTGCGATCCCCGACTTCGGCGGCTTCCTCGTGAAAGCCAACTCCGAGGGACAGCCCGGTCCTGGCGACTATCACAGATCCCATGCCCAGGGCGCCAATATGCTGGCCGATGCCGTGGCTCCCTACGGCGGCATCATCATGTGGCGCTCGTTTGTCTATGGTGCCAACCACAAGGGCGAGGACCGTGTGAAGCAGGCCGTGTCTGAGTTTATCAACGACGACGGACTGTTCCGCTCGAACGTGATCCTCCAGTCGAAGAACGGACCGCTCGACTTCCAGCCGCGCGAGCCCTATGCCCCCATCTTCGACAACATGCACAAGACCCCCCAGATGGCCGAGCTGCAGATTACCCAAGAGTATCTCGGACAGTCGCGCCACCTAGTGTACCTCGCCCCGATGTGGCGCGAGTTCTTCGGCTATGTGGCCCCCGCCCGTCTGGTGGGCGTCGCAGGTGTGGCGAATATCGGCTTAGACAAGAACTGGTGTGGTCATCACTTCTCGCAGGCCAACTGGTATGCCTTCGGTCGTCTGGCCTGGGACCCCACCCTGAGAAGCGAGACGATCGCCGACGAATGGCTCTCCGCCACGTTCGATATCGACGACAGTCACCGCACCCCGTTGCTCAGCATGATGCTACGCAGTCGTGAGGCCTGCGTCGACTACATGATGCCCTTGGGTCTGCACCATATCTTCAAGTTCGACCACCACTACGGTCCCGAGCCCGACGGCTACATCGCCCACTACCCCCTCGAGTGGTGCCCCGTGTACTACCACCAGGCCGACTCCGCAGGCATCGGCTTCGACCGCAGTCATACCGGCACCGATGCCACCTCGCAGTACCGTGAGCCCTACTGCTCGCTCTACGACGACCTGTCCACCTGTCCCGAGCGCTACCTGCTCTGGTTCCATCATGTGCCATGGACCTACCGCACCAACAGCGGCCGCACCCTCATCGACGAGCTGACCTACCGTTACGGCCGTGGAGTCAAAGAGGTGGAGAGCTTCATCGATATCTGGCACAACAGCAAGCCGACTATCGACGAGCAGCGCTGGCAGGAGGTCGACGAGCGCCTGCAGCACCAGTTGGAGAACGCCCGCGAATGGCAGAAGACCTGTCTCGACTACTTCGGCAGCTTCGCCAAGAAATAAAGCCAAGGAATAAAGTCAGGAAATAAAACAAAGCCATCAAAACAAACATCCCGCCAGCAACGCTGAGCGGGATGTTTTATTCTCAGATGGTTATCTCCCCAGAGCCTAAGCAACGGTGGTGATGCTCATCGTAGACCACACAGAACTGTCCCGGGGCCACCCCGTGTATCCGTTCCTTGGCATGCACGATATAGCTGCCAGCGCCCGTCTGCTCCAGTGTCGCCGCCAGATAGCCAGGCGTATGCCGGATCTTGAACGTGATCGCCGCCCCCGTTGTCTGCGCACCAAACACCTCGTCCAACGGTCGTGTCAGAGCATGAAAGTCATGGATGGGGAAGTCCTGCTTATAAGCTGTCTCGGGGTCGTAGCCATGAGACACGAAGAGGATGTTCCTCTCCACATCCTTCTTGACCACGAACCACGGTCCACCGCCGAATCCCATACCCTTGCGCTGACCGATGGTATGGAACCACAGACCCTTGTGCTCACCGATGCGCCTGCCCGTCTCCAGCTCTATCACGTCGCCAGGGTTCTCACCCAGGTAGCGCCGTATATAGTCGTTATAGTTGATCTTCCCTAAGAAGCATATCCCCTGCGAGTCCTTGCGCTTGGCATTGACCAGATGCTCGCGTTCGGCTATCTGGCGCACCTCGTCCTTCACATAATGACCGATGGGAAAGAGCGCCTTCCTCAGTTGCCAGTCGTAGATCTGCGCCAGGAAGTCCGTCTGGTCCTTCACCGGATCCGGACTAGTCACCAGCCATTTCCGTCCCTCGTCGTCTATCTCCGTCTGTGCATAGTGCCCTGTGGCAAAGAGATCGTAGTCGTGTCCGCGCTTCTCCTCGAAGGCACCGAACTTAATCAGTCTGTTGCACATCACATCCGGGTTGGGGGTCAGTCCGGCCCTCACCTTGTCCATCGTGTATCTCGTCACCTGGTCCCAGTACTCACGGTGACAGTCGATCACCTCCAGCCGGCAACCGTACTTATGCGCCACGGCCGTGGCCATCTCCAGGTCCTCCTCACTGGAACAGTCCCATTCCTCTTCCTCCTCCGGACCTATCTTGATATAGAAGCAGTCGGGATGCAGTCCGAGTCGTGCGAACTCGTACACCACCACACTGCTGTCCACGCCGCCCGAGAGCAGCACCGCTATCCGCTTACCTTCCAGTTCGTTGATATTCATGGTGGCAAAGGTACGAACTTTTTTCGTAATTCTTGTTAAAAAACACAAGAAATCCATTGTCCATTCAAAAACAATACATATCTTTGCGATATCAAAATGATATCACATAACAAATAACTAAACGCATAGAATTATGGATCAAAAAGAGTTTACTTTCAAAGGAAGCGTACAGAACGGTTTCCTGATGCTTTTCGCCAACATCGCCATCACAGTCCTGTCAATCATAGGTATCGTCCGTGGCATCATCCTGCTCGACAGCACCAGCGGTGCCACAGGCGGTTGGATGCTTGTCAGCAGCATCATCCTGCTCATCATCAGCCTCATCATGTGGTTCGGCTTCCTGATGCTGGAGCCCAACGAGGCCAAGGTGACCACCTGGTTCGGCAAGTACAGCGGCACGTTCGCCCAGACGGGTTTCTTCTGGATCAACCCCTTCTACGGCACGAAGAAGGTGTCGCTCCGCGCCCGTAACCTCGACGCCGAGCCCATCAAGGTCAACGACAAGACGGGCAACCCCGTCATGATCGGTCTGGTGCTCGTATGGAAGCTGAAAGACACCTACAAGGCCCTCTTCGAGGTCGACTCGCAGACGATGGCCTCGAACCCCAACACCGTCGGTTCAGACACCAAGGGACTGATGAACGCCCTCGAGAACTTCGTACGTGTGCAGAGCGACGCTGCCCTGCGCCAGGTGGCGGGCCAGTATGCCTACGACGACGAGGACACGAAGATCGGCGAGCCCACGCTGCGCTCGAGTGCCGACGAGGTGAACGAGCAACTGGAGCAGAAGCTCGACGAGCGACTGGCCCTTGCCGGCATCGAGGTGGTCGAGGCACGTATCAACTACCTGGCCTATGCCCCTGAGATCGCTGCCGTGATGCTGCGCCGCCAACAGGCGTCGGCCATCATCACCGCCCGTGAGAAGATCGTCGAGGGTGCTGTCTCGATGGTGAAGATGGCGCTCGATAAACTCTCCAACGAGGCTATCGTCGACCTCGACGACGACAAGAAGGCTGCCATGGTCAGCAACCTGCTCGTGGTGCTCTGTGGCGACGATGCCGCTCAGCCGGTCGTGAACACGGGAACGTTGAATCATTGATCTTTGAACTTTATGGGGGAGAAGAAGAAATCCACGAAGAGCTTTATCCTACGTGTCGATGCCGACACGATGGACGCGATAGAGGCCTGGGCTGCGGACGAGTTCCGCAGCACCAACGGCCAACTGCAGTGGATCATCACCGAGGCCCTGCGCAAGGCCAAGCGCCTACCTAAGAAGAAACCAACAAACCCGGAAAACCATGAACATGAATAAATTACTTACCCTCTTCCTGAGAGGTCAACACACAAACAACACCACCTCTGAGAGGATCCGAGTCGGCAGAACCCTCGAGGGTACCGTCTTCGAACTGACGTTCGTCGTGCTGCTCATCATCGTGTGGGCCCTGCTTATCTATTTCCTCAGACAGACCCCCGACATCGTGCCCACCCATTTCGGTCCGTCAGGCGAGGCCGATGCCCACGGCTCTAAGTACATCATCCTGGTCATCTGCATCATCATGTCCCTGATGGGTGTCGGACTGATGATCGGTGCCTACCATCCCCAGAAAGGCACGTCGCTGAAGATCGAGACCCCGCGACAAGTATTGCTGGTCACCCGTATGCTGCGCCTCTTAGGCCTGATGTCCCCAGTCCTCTCGTTCGCCATCGGTTGGACCTCACTGGCATCCGTCCGTCATGGTGGTCCAAATGTCATGCCCATCCTCATCGTGGTAGGCATCATGGTCGCCATCTCCCTCATCTTCCCCTTCCTGATCCTCAGGTCCAAGTCGTAACCCCACGTTACTTCGACAAGCCCCATATATCTTGACAAAAGGACGCTCATAACTCGCACGGAGGTCAAGACCACAAGAATGAGACCCATATACGCGAGTTTTGAGCCTCTTTTATATTCGACTGATATTAAACAAGTTACACATCTACAAAATAGGGGTAGGATCTTACGCTCAAAGAGATAGGGTCTATGAGTCGTGGAGATAGGGTTCACGAGTGAAGGAGATAATCTCTTATAGGGTATAGGGATTATCTCCTTCTCTCGTAAGTGCCATTCCTTACCGTCATGGAGCCTATCTCTTTAACTGTAAAGAGACAGGGGTAGTCGAACTACCCACCTACTCCATACCGAACAGGTCAAAAGTACGTTACAAACAAGTAAAAAGGGGCTTAGAAAGCCCCTTTATTTTTCTAGTTAGTGCCTTCTGGCGAACGTTTTTTCAATCACTTTTTCACGACAAAATACGTGAGGGTCCTTCGACAGGCATTGTCCTTTCCTGGACAAGCCAAGCGAGCGGTTCTCCCTTCGACAGGCTCAGGGACCATATATTCCTTAGAGATGCTTCTTGGGGTAGAGGGCGTTCCACCAGGTGGGGTCGCCCTTGAGCCAGCGGGCAAACCAAGCCATCTGCGTGGCAAGCCACTTCTCACGCTTGGCGTAGTCGAGGATGTGGTGGTTCTCGCCTTCGACCTCGACGAGGGCAACCTCACGGCCTAAGAGTTTCAGGGCCGTGAACATCTGCAGGCTCTCGACCAAGGGCACGTTGGTGTCGGCATTGCCATGCAACAACAGCAACGGGGTATGGATCTTATCGGCATTGAAGAGCGGACTCTGGTCGACAAAGAGCTGACGATGACTCCAAGGGTAGCTGTTGGCCATCGACACCTCACTGTAGTTATAGCCCCAGTAGCCCTCGCCCCAGTAGCTCGTATGGTTGGCGATGCCGGCATGACTGACGGCGGCGGCAAAGATGTCGGTCTGGGTCTGCAGGTACTGAGTCATGAAACCGCCATAGCTGGCGCCCATGCAGCCGATCTTCGTGGCGTCGATGAAGGGGTGTGTCTCACAGATCTTCTTGGTACCTTCGATGATGTCCTCGGCAGGTCCACGGCCGGCGGTGTTCACATGGCGTGAGGCCCACTCCTGTCCGAAGCCCGTGGCACCGCTGGGCTGGAGAATATAGGCGACATAGCCGAGGGTGTTCCAGTACTGCGGGGCATAAGGCGACTCGAAGTAACGTGACACAGGGGAGCAGCCACCATAGTAATAGACGATCATCGGGTATTTCTTCGTGGCATCGAAATCCTTCGGCAGGTAGAGACGACCGTAGACCTTGTCGCCGCGTGAGTTCACGAAGTCCCAGTCCTGGCAGGTACCCAGTTGGGCATCGCCCAGGGCCGTCCGTCCGTCGAAGAAGGTGTGGTTCTTCTTCGTCTTCAGGTTTATGACACAGCCTGAGGCGGGCTCCATGGTCTTATACGACAGATAGGCGATCATGGGGGCATGCTCGGCCATATCGAAGCGATAGGTGTAGTCGCCGGAGATGGGCAGCTTGGTGATGGCCCCGGTTTTCGGGTTCAGCGCGAACAGATTCTCATAGTCGCGGTCCTCAGCCGTGAAATAGATCTGGCCGTCGTGCTTCGACCATATGGCAGGTCCCACAGAGGGGTCGAAATCCTTTGTCAGGGGAGTTATCTTCTTGGTGGCGATATCATAGAGGAAGAGCTCGATCTCAGTCATGCTCGGTGTGACACTGTCGGGCAACTGACAAGCGACGCGATCGAAGGCCTCGGGGGTGCCAGAGAAGAGGATCTGGGAGCCGTCGGGAGAGAAGCTGCAGCCGCTACCGATAAAGCCCTCGTTGACGAAGAGGGTGTCGGCGGTGAGGGTCTTAGCGTCGATCACGATGACGTCGCACACCTCGGTGGGGCGACGGCTCAGACGGGTATAGGACGCATCGACCAACAGCTTCGTACCGTCAGCTGAGATGTCCTGCAGACTGGTGGTCTTATAGCCGAAAGTGATACGCTGGGAGATGCCTGTGGCGAGGTCGTAACGGCTCAGGTAGGTGCGATCGCGCCAACCTGGCTGACGGTCGTCCATCTCGAGCACCTCGAACACGCCGGGGTCTTCCTTCGGTCCCTCTTCCTTCACAGAGATGATGAGATAGTCCTCCGTCGGACTGACGACGTAGTCGCCCTCAGGGATATCACTGGCGAAACGGCTCTGACGACCCGTGAGGGGATCCACCTGATAGAGGTTACGCTGACCGTTCTCCTTGCGCTCCTCGAGCCAGGCGACCGTACGAGGCATCCATCTGACACTGTAGGGGAGCATGGAGAGCAGGCGACCAGTCTTGGTGTCGCGCAGCTCATAGCTCCAGCGCGACTCTCCACCACGGTCGGTGGTCTGGTAGGCCACCATGACATAGGCACCGTCGGCCGAGAGGCGCATGTCGCGCACTCGCTTGCCGTCGAAGAGGTCGTGCGACATATAGGGGTGGCTCTTGTCGAGGGTAGCGACGACGGGGATGTTGGCATCGATCGTCACGCGGATAGAGTCGGTATCGTTGGGCTCGGCCAGGTATCTGATGGCGAAGGTATGATGCTCTGGTGTCAGACTCAGCTCGCCTGAGGCCTCGGCACCGTCGATGAACAACTGATGGTTGCGGGGCCCTTTCACCTCGATCTTTCCTTTCAGATAGTCGGTGTTGTTCACGTAGAACGTGAGCAGGCCGACGCTCTTGCTGTCAGTCAGAGACGGGAGGACAGCGCCCGAGAAGGTCTTGTCGGTGGGCGATGTCAGTGAGAGCGCACTGAGCCACGACGACTCGGCGAACGCTTTGCCCTGCACGTCGACGGTGTCGAGGGCTACGGGTTGTGACACGGCATAGGGGCCTGCCAGGTTAAACTGACGGATCTCGCTCTTGGTCTGGCCATAGGTTGGGGCTGTGCAGAAGACGCCGACAGCCAAGATAGTAAAAAGGGATAATTTCATCATAGTTCGTTTCTTGTCAAATTTTTGCCTGCAAAGATACAAAATCTTTTCCTTTATCCTTCATTCTTCTGAAAGAAAAGTTGTACCTTTGTGCCGCTATTTAACGACGAACCTACATGCACCGCATCAAACCTCTTTTCGCTATCGCACTGACACTGGCGCTCCAGACATCATGGGCGCAAGAACAGCACGGCCACTTGGTAATCAACGAACTAATGCAGTCGAACATCGACGGCATCATGGACGATCTGAGAGAGTTTCCTGACTCTTGGGTCGAGGTGTATAACCCTGACTCGGTGGCCGTGAACCTGAAAGACTACAAGATAGGGATCACCAGTCGCCCGCAACAGGCCTACCAGTTGCCCGACAAGGTGGTCGAAGCGAAGCAGCATGTGGTCATCTACTGCGACAAGGAGGGACAGAAGCTGCACACCAACTTCCGACTGGAGTCGGGGAAGAACGGCGAGGTGTACCTGTTCAAGGACGGACAGGTGGTGGACCAGGTGAGCGGACTGAAGAAGCAGCCGGCTCCTGGCATCGCCTACGGACGGAAGGACGACGGCGGCGAGGAGTGGGGCTACCAGCTCACCCCTACCCCTGAGGCGGCCAACTGCGGCAGGGTCTGTGCCCACGACCATATCCTCGGGCAGCCTGTGTTCAGCAGGGCGGGACAGGTGTTCACGAGTCAGCAACAGGTACAGCTCACCCTGACAGTGCCGGAGGACTCGCCTGAAGGGACGGTCATCTGCTATACCACTGACGGGACGGAGCCTGACACGACGAGCACAAGATATGTGGCACCGATAGACATCAGCGACAACAAGGTGATACGGGCCAGACTGTTCTGTGACGGATGGCTGTCGCCACGGTCGACCACTCACTCGTACCTCTTCTTCACACGACAACTGACACTACCTGTGATCTCGATAGTCACCAACAGCAGGTACCTGGACGGCTCGTATATCGGCATCTTCACCAACAACTCCAGCGAGAACAGGAAGAACTGGCGGCGACCTATCAACATCGAGTACTTCACGGAGGGGAACACACCAAGCCGCCTGAACCAGTTGTGCGAGACAAGGGTCGCTGGAGGGGCCACGCGCAGCGCCGCCAAGAAATCGATGGCGATCTACGCCCACAAGCGGTTTGGTACGAAACGGTTCGAGCATGAGTTCTTCCCGGATCAGCGCCCTGGCATGACCGACTATAAGTCGCTCGTGCTCCGGAATGCCGGCAACGACTTCGACTACCTGTATATGCGGGATGCCATCGTACAGCGTACCATGGCCGAGCATGCCGATCTGGACTGGCAGGCGTGGCAGCCCGCCATCGTCTATATCAACGGCAACTACCACGGCATACTGAACATCCGTGAACGGGGCAACGAGGATAATGTGTACACGAACCATGACGGTCTGGAGGATATCGACCTCATAGAGAACTGGAGCGACCTGAAGGAGGGCTCATGGGAGAACTACAACCAGTTCAAGGCTTTCTACTCGCAGGATGGACATACGATGGAGGAATACGAGCAGTGGATGGACTGTCAAGAGTTCATCAACCTGATGGCCATGAACCTGTACTTCAACAATCTCGACTTTCCTGGCAATAACATCATCATGTGGCGACCCAGGGCTGAGGGTGGGCGCTGGCGCTGGATTGCCAAGGATGCCGACTTCACGCTGGGACTGTACGACGAGAAGGTGGGCTACAAGATCCTGGAATGGCTGTATAACCCCCGCTTCGACTATGCCCATAACTGGGGTGCCAACAGTGAGAAATCCACGCTGCTGTTCCGTCAGCTGATGGAAGACTCGGACTTCCGTCGGGAGTTCATCGACCGCTGTGCCATCTATATGGGCGACTTCATGAACGAGAAGGGAATACGGGCCATCTGGGATCCGATGTACGAAAAGATCAGGTACGAGTATCCTAACCACAGAAAGCTGATCAACCAGTGGTGGCCTGTGTACAATGACGAACTGAGTCATGCCCGTAACTGGCTGTCGAAACGCACGAACGAGTTCTACACGCAGCTCGGCAACTTCTATCATCTGGGTAATGCCATCCCCCTGATCATCAACAAAGACGGGGAGGCGACGCAGGACATCCGGCTCTCGTTCAATGGTGTGCGCCTGTCGAAGGAGGTGTTCAACGGACGGTTCTATGCCGACAGGGTGATCTCGCTCGAGGGCGAGGAGGGCGAAGGCCAGATGATCAGCGGCTGGCGTATCATGAAGGTCGTGGGTAGCTCGGTGACGGAGGAGTTCGTGGCAGGCGAGAAACTGTCGATGGTGATGCCGGCATGTAACAGTCTGACGATCACGGCTGCCATCGTACCTGGGCAGACAGGCATCAGCACACTCAGGAGCGATGCGACGTACCCGCAGGGCATCTACGACCTGAGCGGCAGGAAGGTGCGTACAGGTACGACCTCTCTCGACGGACTGCCGAGGGGTATCTATATCGTCAACGGAAGAAAGGTGGTCAAGACAAGATAATGAGAAAACAAATATCGCGAGACTTAATAGGCCTCGCGATATTTGCCTTCTTCTTTGTCGTTCAGCATAGAGAGGTAACTCTGATAACGGCTCTGGGCGATGTAATGGTTCTCGAGGGCCTGAAGAACAGCACAGCCTGGCTCATGGGTGTGGGTGCAGTTCGAGAAGCGGCACTCCTTCGAGAAACGGAAGATCTCCTTGAAATAGCTCGTCAGCTCCTCGGGCTCCATGTCAAACGTGCCGAAGCCCTTGATGCCTGGAGTGTCGATCAGATAAGACGGCTTCTGGTCGTCTAACGAGATCATCTCGGAGAAGGTGGTTGTGTGCTGACCAGTATTATGGGCATCGCTGATCTCTGCCGTACGCAGACAGACGCCAGGGACCAGACGGTTGATCAGGGTCGACTTGCCCACACCGCTGTTGCCACTGAGCAGGGTGATCTTTCCATCGAGCAGGGGCCGCAAAGCCTCCACACCCTCGCCCGTCTCGGCCGAGATGGCGAAGCACTGGTAGCCCACATTCTCATACAGCGCAATCATCATCTCCTGATAGCGCCGCTCGTCGGCATCCAACAGGTCGGTCTTGTTGAAGACCAGCATGACGGGAACACGATAGGCCTCAGCCGAGGCAAGGAAACGGTCGATAAATGTCGTGGACGTCTGGGGACGGTTCACCGTGACAACCAGAAACGCCTGGTCGACATTGGCCGCGATGATATGACTCTGCTTGGAGAGGTTCTGGGATTTCCGGATAATATAGTTACGGCGATCATCAATCGATGTGATGAACGCCGTACCTTCTTGGTTGGGTACCAACTCCACATGGTCGCCCACCGCCACAGGGTTAGTGCTACGAATGCCCTTGAGTCGGAAATTACCCTTTATCTTACTTTCGATCAGCTGGCCGTCGTCTGTGCGGACGGTGTACCAGCTTCCGGTATTCTTGACGACGAGGCCTTTCATCCTACACCGTCATGATCTCCTTGTTCTTAGCGGCAATCAGCTCGTCAATCCTCTTAATGTACTTATCGTGGATCTTCTGGAGTTCCTGCTCTGCGTCTTTCTCATTGTCTTCAGAAAGACCGTCCTTTACCGCTTTCTTCAGCTTATCCTTGATGTCGGCACGCACATTACGAACCTCCACCTTGGCCTTCTCAGCAATCTTATTACACTGCTTGGCCAGCTCTCGACGACGCTCCTCTGTAGGAACGGGGATGTTCAGGCGTATCACCTCGCCGTTATTCTCGGGCGTGATACCCACATCGGAGTCCATGATGGCCTTCTCGATGTTACGGATCTCCTTACGGTCCCAAGGCTTGATGGCGATGGTACGCGCATCGGGCACGCTGACGTTTGCCACCTGATTCAGGGGCACCCTACTGCCATATACCTCCACACGAACGGCGTCGAGAATGGCGACATTGGCACGACCAGCGCGGATACGATTCAACTCTTCCTCGAGGTACATGGCGGCCATCTCCATCCTCTCCTCACTCGACTTCAAAGTTTCTTTTACATCTAACATAATCTTAATACGTTCTAGTTTTTCTGTTGACAAAGATATGCTTTTTCCCCGATATCTCCAAGCGTTTTACACTTTTTATCATCATTTTCGCTATTATATAAATAGGTGGAAAGTGCCAGAACAACGAAATACCATCATTGTGGTATATGATTTAACCCACTTGTGCTATTACAGAGAACGATTTTTCGTCGTACCTTTGCACCAGAATAATAAACCAATACAGTTAAGAATATGGCTAAAATCGCAAAGAAACTGACCGATCTGATCGGCAACACCCCTCTGCTGGAGCTCACGAAGTTCTCAGAGGCCAAGGGACTCAAGAATCCTGTCATCGCTAAGATTGAGTACTTCAATCCTGGTGGTAGTGTAAAAGACCGCATCGCACTGGCGATGATCGAAGACGCAGAACAGAAGGGACTGCTGAAGCCTGGGGCTACCATCATCGAGCCTACCAGCGGAAACACGGGTGTAGGACTGGCATTGGTAGCGGCTGTGAAAGGTTATAAGCTGATTCTGACCATGCCTGAGACCATGAGCATCGAGCGCAGAAACCTGGTAAAAGCCTACGGGGCTGAGGTACGTCTGACCAGTGGCAAGGACGGTATGCCTGGTGCCATCAAGGCCGCAGAGGAGTTGCGCGACTCGATACCCGGAAGCATCATCCTACAGCAGTTCGAGAATCCAGCTAACCCCGCCAAGCACTACGCCACGACGGGTCCGGAGGTATGGGCACAGACTGACGGAAAGGTGGACATCTTCGTTGCTGGTGTAGGTACTGGCGGCACAGTCTCTGGTATCGCGAAATATCTCAAGGAGCAGAATCCGAACATCAAGGTGATCGCCGTAGAGCCTAAGTCGTCGCCTGTGCTGAACGGCGGCCAGAGCGGTCCTCATAAGATTCAGGGTATCGGTGCCGGCTTCATCCCCAAGACCTACAACGGCACACTGATCGACGAGGTGTTCGATGTAGAGAACGACGATGCCATCCGCGCTGGTCGTGAGCTGGCCAAATACGACGGTCTGCTGGTAGGCATCTCTTCCGGAGCCGCCGCCTATGCCGCCTCGGAAATCGCCAAACGCCCAGAAAACAAGGATAAGACCATTGTCACCTTGCTCCCCGACACGGGTGAGAGATACCTGTCGACCGTTCTCTACGCTTTTGAGGAATACCCACTTTAGCCTTTATATATCAAAGATTTGAGCACAATTTGCCCCTTTGCTAGGCAAATTGTGCTTTTTTTTATATAAATATTCTTTTTTTCAATCAGATTATATTATCTTTGCAGCTATTACTACAAGACCAGCCAATAATATGCGTATTCACATATCTCTCGCCAGGATAAGCATGTGTTGCTTCTTCTTACTAGAAGGCATAACGGCAAGGGCACAGTCCGAAAAAATCCTGGATGCATTCGATATTCACCATACACTCGCCTACCTGATAGCCATCTTCCTGATCATGCTCTTTGTCATGGTCTTCGCCAATCGGCTTTATTACTACCGTGAACAGGAAGCAGGCGCAGAAGCCAGGCGGATCAATGCCCAATTGTCTATGATCCTCGCCTCGAACAAGACACAGACATGGGTATACGACATCTCACAACACGTATTCAAGGTTTATACCGACGATAATAAGGAGATCAGCTACTTCCCCTTTGACTTCACACAGAACTACGACCCCAGTGATGTGGGCGCCATCAGGAACACGATTAAGTCGATGACGGCTGGCGAGACCCTGTCGGAGTCTTTCCTCATCAAAGGACCTATACCAAAAGATGCAGAGACAGAGCAACGGATCTACGATGTCAACGTGTCTGTGTTGCGCCATGACAAGCTTCATCGTCCAACTGCCTTGCTGGGTATCCAGCACGATATCACCGAAGAGAAAAAGAACGGCGAGAAAGTCAGGAAACTGATGCTACGCTACCACAATGTCTTCAACTCCTCGCTGGTCGACATGATCTTCTATGATGCCGACGGATATCTGACGGAGATCAACGATAAGGCCTGTGAGACGTTCTGCATATCAGACCGCGACTCACTACTGAGAAGGAGGATCAAGATTACCGACATCCCTGCCTACAAGGACCTGGACATTGAGCACTTGGATCATCTGCTGTGCTCATCCATCACCAATATCGACAAGGTGAAGAGAGAGGACGAGAAGGTTCCGGAGGTTCTGCTAAGAGGCACGATCTATTATGAGGTATCGGTGAGAGCCCTCCGCAACGAGGACGGCAGTCTGAGGGGCATCGTCACAGCCGGACGAAATATCACGGAAATGGTGGAGTCGCACCATCACGAACGTCAGGTGAGCAGACAGTTGAACACAACGACGAAGGATATCCAGACCTATATAGACAATATCAACTACTCGTTGAAGGCGAGCAACGTGCAACTGATGAGCTACAACCCAGAGACTCATATTCTAGAGCTCTTCAGTGATCTGAGCAAGGCTCAGTATCGGTTGACGGAACTACGCGCCATCGCTTTGCTCAAAGAGGACTGTCATCGAAGGGCCAGGGGATACTTCCGCCGCATGGACCAACGGCAGAAGCAGACCTTCACCTGTACGTTCCCAACCATCATGCGCGACAGTCGGGGAAGAGACATCTATCTGTCTTTCCATATCATGCCGATCTTTACTCCCGACGGACACGTCACCCATTATTTCGGGATGTGCCGTAACGAGACAGAGATCACCTATACAGAACTGCAACTGCAGGAGGAAACGGCCAAGGCACAGGATGCCGAGCAACTGAAGAACACCTTCCTGCTCAACATGAGCTATGAGTTAAGAACGCCGTTGAATGCCGTTCTCGGCTTCGCGGAACTTTATAACAATGAGCATAGCGTCGAGGATGAGCCTATCTTTGCAGAAGAGATCAGGAAGAACACCAACGTGCTGTTACGGCTGATCGATGATATCCTATTCATTTCTCGTCTAGACGCTCATATGATTGAGTTTAATTATCAGGAATGTGATTTCGTGCCGCTGTTCGAGGGCTGGTGTTATATGGGATGGAGCGCCCTACCTCCCGAGGTGAAGACCAGCGTGGATAATCCCTATAACCACCTGAACGTCATCATAGACCAACAGAATCTCGGAATGGTCGTCCAGAAGATCTGTGCCAATGCGGCCTATACGACTCACGAAGGAAGAGTGAGGGCTAAATGCGAATACCGTCATGGTGAGTTGATGATCACCATCGAGGATACTGGCACAGGATTTACGGCCGAGGCCAAAGAGCGACTCTTCAATCGCTTTGAGCGAGAGACGGAGCACAATCATCCAGGCACAGGACTCGACCTGCCCATCGTCAAGGAGCTTCTGCAACAGATGGGAGGAACGATAGAACTGCAGACAGAGCCAGACAAGGGTAGCACCTTCTACATCAGTGTGCCCTGCGAGATGACCAGTCTGGAGAAGAAGGCCGAAATAATCATATAAGGACCAGAAGATGATGATGACACTACTAACAAACATATTACTGTATATCCACCATAACCCTGGCATCGAAGGTGTATCCCTGCTGATGGTTATATCGGCCATCGTGGCCTTCCTGCTCGTATGGGCGGTCACTCATATCAGCATCATGCGAATACGGCATAATGCCCGAAGAGTAAAGGAACTGGCGCTGATCATGCAACAGACGCTGAACGTCAGTAGAAACAATGTGCTCCGATTATCCATACACGAGAAGTATGCGTACAACATGCATGGCTGTTTCTTGCCAGAAAAAGGACTCAGCTATCAGGAGAGTCTCCAATATATTCATCCGGATGACCGTCAGATTTACATCGATTTCCTCCGTCGACTGATCAAGAACGGGAATACCGAGAAGTGCATGTTCCGATGGGATATGAACAAAGGAGAGGGACAACCCAACTGGCGTTATATCCAGGATATCGGTATTGTGGAGTTTGCCGACAAGAAGAAGAGGATACCCACCAATATCTTCTGCACGCTCACCGACAAGACGGATCAGGTGGTGTTGGAACGTCAGGAGAACCAGATGACAGACAAGTACCGAATGATCTTTGAGCAGCCTATCGCCGGACTAGCTTTCTACGACAAAGAAGGTCACCTGATAACGGCCAATCGTAAGATGCGGGAGATTCTGAGATTCCAATCCGAGAATGATCCGTTCTACTTCAACCGCACCATCTACGACATGCCCACGTTCAGGGAGGTGCTGAACAACCGTCATGTGGAGGAACTGTATTTCTGCACCAAGAGTGTTATCATCGAACGGGGTGTCAACTGCTACACGGAGCTACGACTCCACCCTATTTACGACGAGAAGAAAGAGCTTGTCTATATCACGTTCTCCATCCGAGACATCACACAGGAAAGAGAGCTCTACCTGCAGAACAAGAAGAACGACAAGGAGATACGTAACACCAATGAGAAGATTCAGCAATATGAGGCAGAGCTGCAGTATCTGATGGACAACTGTGACATGCGTTTCTGGCGCTGTTCCTTTGCCAACAGTGAGGTGACATTCTACAGAGGACTCAGCAGACCAGAGAGAAAGATCACACTTGAGCACTTCCAGAGTTGTCTTATCACGACATCCGACACCAGCAAGCTGTTGTTCGAACATCCGGAGGCCGCCTTCAACAAACCACGGAACTTCCTCTGCAATACCCGTCCGCTATTTCACGAAAGTGATGAACCCCAGTGGAACCTCATTGATAGCGTACCTTACTATGACGTGAACGGCCATTTCGTAGGTTGCTACGGCATCATCCGAAACGTTACTGTACTCATCAAGAAACAAGAACAACTGAAACAGGAGACAGAACGGGCCAACGACTCCGGCAGAAGAAAAAGCGTATTCATGGCGAATATGACCCACGAGATCCGTACACCACTCAACGCCATCGTAGGTTTCTCGGATGTGCTCCCCATGCTGACGACTCCAGAAGAGAAGAAAGAAATCACACGGGTCATCATGAACAACTGTGATATTCTGCTCCGTCTGATCAACGATATCCTTGCGGTATCGTCTCTGGAGACAAACGGTATCCATGTGCAGCCAACGACTACCGACTTCGCTAAGGACTTCAACGACATCTGCAACTCTCTGGCACAACGTGTGCAGGAGCCAAAGGTGCAATACATCATAGACAACCCATACGAGTCGTTCATCACCAAGATTGACAAAGGACGTATACAGCAGGTCATCACGAACTTTGTGACAAATGCCATCAAATATACCCATGAAGGGCATATCAAGGTGGGATATGAATATCAAGAGAAAGACGGCGGTGGACTGTATATCTATTGTGAAGATACTGGAGTTGGCATTCCAAAGGAATATCAGGAAAAGGTATTCGACCGTTTTGTCAAACTCAACGACTTTATTCAGGGAACGGGCTTAGGCCTTAGTATCTGCAAGGCTATTGCCGAGGGATGCCACGGAGATATCGGCATCCTTTCGGAAGGAGAAGGACAAGGATCCACATTCTGGCTGTGGATTCCATGTCAACGGGAAGAGACCATCAAAGAAAGCGACCAAGCATCCGACAATACATGAAGAAACTCACGATTCTGATACTGCTTCTGTGCACTCTGTCTGCTATAGCTGAAGAGAAAGCCGATTATGCTAGATCCTACTCGACAGAACGTCCGTTGATCTACGAAGACGCATGGGATCTGTGGCCTTATGTTTTCCTAAACGAGAACGGTGAGCCTGACGGTTATAATGTCGATCTCCTGAAACTGATCTTTAAAGAACTGGACATACCCTATATTATCAAGCTGAAGCCTACGTTGGAAGCCCAGAAAGACTTACAGGAAGGGAGATCAGACCTGATGCTCCGAATGGATGCGAGCTTCTCAAGGGGAAACTCCTCGTACAGCAAGTCTATCGTCCAACTTTTCACTCACAGCATCGTATCGCCAAAGGGCAAGAACTTAGGTATCAGAAACGAGCACGATCTGGCGGGACACACCATCATTGTTCACGAAGGGAGTTTCAGTCACCACTATATCAAGGACCACAACCTGGCCAAAGAGATTGAGGCGTACAACGACATGAAAGAAGCCACCCAGAAGGTCAGCGCCAAGAGAGAGGGTGTCATCCTGTGGAACACGATGTCGTTGAAATGGTTACTCTGGAGATATCACCTGGACAACCTTGAGATTACACCTATTGATCTTCCTTACGGAGAGTATAAGTTCATGTCGAAAGACCTGAACCTGCTAGCCCGTATCGACAGTGTTTTCTCTGTCCTCCGTGCAACAGAACGGTTACAGCCAATCCAGAATAAGTGGTTCTACCCTAACAGGAAAGAGACGGGTATCCCCTCTTGGATATGGCAACTTATCTCTGCCTTGGCACTCTTCGCCGTCCTCGTACTTGGCTACTATATCTTCTACAGACTACAGGAACGTAAGATGACCAGGAATGTGCAAAGGAACAACGAACGGCTCACCCTGATTATGCGAACCAGTCGTGTCAGATTCTGGACCTACCATGTTGCCACGCAGATATTCACGGTCATGGACCAGCACGGAAAGCCGCAACGAGAATACTCCTCTCTTGAGTTCTCACGCCGATACAGTGCTGATGACTTCCTCCATCTGAACCAAGCCTTGAAACAAGTTATAGAAGACAAGGTACACACCATAGCCCTTGACATCAGGTCCAGACAGGATGATGGAGAAGAACGCGACTACAGCATCAAGCTCTCTGTCTTCCAACGTGACAAGGACAAGAAACCAACGGTTATTATCTGCTCAGGGAACGACAAGACTGACGAGCACACCCGCATGCGGAAGATTCAGGATACAAAGCTACGATATCAGTCAATCTTTGAGACGGCTATGGTTGATATGGTATATTACGATAGCAACGGTATTCTCTATGACCTAAATAACAAAGCATGCGAGACTTTCGGCACCAACCGCAAGGAGTTGTTAGCCAAGCGGATATCCATTGCCGACGTAACTGGTATTCATGACCTTCAGGCTGACGATCTCGATTATTTCTATGCCACACAGATTATTCCGCCAGATGAAGAAGGACACAATGGTAAACTGTGGAGACGCAAGGAGAAAAGCTATTATGAACAGCAGCTGATTCCTGTTCACGACGATGACGGTCAGTTGCTCGGTATCTATGGTACAGGCCGCGACATCACAGAGGTGGCGAACTCCTACCATCAACAACAGGAGAACATCAAACTATTGCAGGAAGCTAATGACGAGGTAAGAGGATATATACAAAACATCGACTATGCCATGAGTGTAGGCGGTATCCGCATTGGCAGATACCAGCCGACCACCCATACGCTCACCATCTACCGAGAAGCCGAGTCGCCCGAGTTCACGCTCACACAGACCCGTCTGCTGGCACTTGTTCACGAACAGTCCAGAAAACTCGTTCAGCAAGCTCTCCACAGTATGGATAATCAGACCGCGACGGTCATCCATGCGGATGTCAAGACCATTCTCAGGAAGAACGGTTCTCCTCTATATCTGCAGTTCCATTTCATCCCTCTCCACGAGACCGGTCACGGTGTTAACGAGTATTTTGGTGTCTGCCGCGACATCAGCGAACTAAAATCAGCAGAGGCCAAACTTGCGGAAGAGACACTCCGTGCACAAGAGGTGGAAGTGATCAAGAACGCCTTCCTGCGGAACATGAGCTACGAGATTCGAACACCGCTCAATACGGTGGTAGGCTTCTCCGAACTCTTTGAGATGGAGCATTCCGAGGAAGATGAAGCCGTGTTCATTCATGAGATCAAGACCAACTCCGACAAACTGCTCCAATTGATAAACGATATCCTGTTCATCTCTCGTCTGGATGCAGACATGGTCGCCATCACCACTGCTCCCATCGACTTTGCGGCCGTCTTTGACGGAAAATGCGAGTCGGCATGGGCCAGTGATCGTAAGCCAGGTGTGGAGTATGTTGTCCAGAATCCCTACAAACGGTTGATTATCGATATTGATGACACGAATTTCTCAATAATCCTGGAGAAGATTATCAAGAATGCCGTCCAGCATACTGCCTCAGGGAAGGTGTTGGCACGCTATGATTATATCGGCGACCGACTGGTCGTATCGATAGAAGATAACGGAAGTGGCATCCCCGAGTCTCTTCAAAAGCACATCTTCGAACGATTTGTTACAGGAGGCGACATGGGAACGGGCCTTGGTCTAAGCATCTGTCACGAATTGACCCAACGCATGGGGGGAGCCATTCGTCTCAAATCTGTCGAGGGCAAAGGAACAACGGTCTGGTTCTCTATACCATGTAAGGCCTCGGAAATTGAAAGGAAGTAGAAAGAAGGAGGAAGAAGACATGACAAGAAAACCATTCATACGTTACATCACAGTGTTAGTGCTGCTCCTCGGTTGCACTCATATCGCTCATGCGCAATTAAAAAAAGCATACGACGCCGAGACCCCTCTGGTCATTGCCTGTAACTGGGACATGGCTCCTTACGAATTCAATAATGAAGGAGAACCTGACGGCTATAACATCCAACTACTGGGAACCATCCTCGACAAGCTTCAGATTCAATACAAGGTACTGATGACAGAAGGGGAAGAGGCTATGGCCGCCTTCGAGAGGCACGAGGCAGACATTATCATTGATCCGGGTTACCGATATCATGGGCGTCCCTATGTTCTCTCACATAGTATCATAGATTATTACCGCGTCAAGGTGGCTACTTACAAAAAGGTCCAACCACTTGTTGCACTCAGTCATCTGACGAAGAAAGATACTGTCATCTTAAAAGAGAATGATTATGCCTCCAACCAGATTGTCACGGACAACTTACTTGAATCACCCTACAAGTATCTCTCGCCCAAAACCGCTCTAGCAGACATCAGCAAAGGAGAGCACAAATACTTCATTTGGAGTGAAGCACAGCTGAAATGGACCATCAGGAAACTGACACTCGATAATATCGTACTCAGCGATGTTGACATTCCAGACGGAGAGTTCCACATCGTGGGCTATGACAAAGAGCTGATAAATGCCATCGACGATGAATACGCACGACTAGAACAGTTAGGAGAACTGGAGAAAATCCACGACCAGTGGTTCCATCCGGAACGTGTACATAACGACACGTCGCCCTTGGCTCTGATCATCCTAACTGGTATTATCATTGTCACTGTTATCGCCCTGTTACTGAGTCGACTGATCCATGCCCGCGTCAGAGCCGCAGTACGCCAATCCGTTGAGATCAACCAGATGATGGAGCAGGCTCTCAACATGGGAAACTTCTACATCATAGAGTATGATCTCCACACAAGACACGCCAAGAATATCTACGGTGACCATCTGCCGGAAGAAGGCATGGATATAGAAGAACTCATCAAGCATTTCCACCCCGACGACAGAAAGGGGTCAGGACACGATGCCATGGTGAAAAAAGCAGAGCGCAGTCGACAGTGGGCCGTCAGTCGCCGTTGGAATGCCGGAACAGAGGCGGCACCTATCTGGAGATACCTGCGTGGCAATACTGTTGTTGAATACGAAGACGGGAAGCCGCGCTACATCGTATATTCCATTAAAGATATCAGTAAGGAAATCGAGGAGGAGCGTGTGAACAGTGAGACAGCAAGTAAATACTTGAAGATGTTCGGTACGAACCTCGTCGCCATGTCGATCTACGACAAGAATGGAATCCTTCTTGACACCAATGAGAATATGAAGCGCCTCTGCGATTTCGACGAGCAGATTGAAGCATACTTTCATCAGGTGTGTCTGTTTGATGTTCCACTTCTCAAAGGTCAGTTCGACCCTAAAAGTCATGAGAATTTCCACGTATGTCAGAAAATGCACTACCCAGAGTATGGCATTGACAAGTATATCGAGTTCAAGGTACGTCCTACCTTTGACAACAATGATGAACTGCGATTCTATGTGGTGACAGCACGCGATCTGTCGGAAGAGCGTATTATGTATCTGGAGCAGCGTCGTCACGATGCAAATATACAAAAAGCCAATGAGACCATCAGTCACTACGAGAAGCAGTTAAACTACTTGTTGGAGAACAGTCAGATGTTCATCTGGCATTTTGATCCGGAAAAGAATGTCATCAACTTCACCCGCACTACTCACAAGACAGAATATCATGAGACGCTTGAAGAGTTTTTCAAAGGTGTTGATGAGAAAGATCGTGAGACGCTCCTCAACGGTATCAAGGAGTGTGTGGCGACTAAGAAGCCCTATAATGCCATCCACCGTTACAAGTATACCCCACTTGAGGAAGAAACGGTGTGGTATTCCATCAGTGGTGTTCCGACCTTTGACAAAGATGGTACATTAATCAAATACTTCGGCATCGCACGTAATATCACGAATCTGATGGTTACACAACAGAAACTCATAGAAGAAACGAAACGTGCGGAAGACTCTGGCAAGATGAAGAGTGCGTTCCTTGCCAATATGACCCATGAGATCCGGACACCATTGAATGCCATTGTGGGCTTCAGTGACCTGTTACCCGTGGTTGACAGTTCTGAGGAACGGATGGAGTTCATTCGCATCATCCGTAATAACTGTGAGATGCTCATGCGCCTGATCAATGATATTCTTGAAGCATCTAACATGGGACAATCATTAGCCATCAAACCTACAAAGGTGGATTTTGCGACGGCATTTGATGACATCTGTCAGACACTGGCGCAACGGGTACAAGGTCCTCATGTGAAGTTCATCAAAGACAACCCATACACGACTTATCCTGCGACCCTTGATATCGGACGAATTCAACAGGTACTTACGAACTTCGTGACAAATGCCGTAAAATATACTCGCGAAGGATACATCAAAGTGGGCTATCGTGAAGAGGATGGAGGCATCTATTACTATTGCGAGGATACAGGTGCCGGCATCCCCAAAGAAAAACAGGACTCGGTCTTCGAACGATTTGTCAAACTCAACGACTTTGTTCAAGGTACGGGCCTTGGACTCAGTATCTGCAAAGCCATCGCTGAACACTGCGGTGGAAAGATCGGTGTCACATCAGAAGGTTCTGGACAAGGTTCCAGGTTCTGGCTGTGGACACCGCGAGATATCACATCTTAAAAAGAAACAGCCATGCAAACAAGTAAATATCTTCTTGCAAACGAACGTGATGCCCAATGGGGACTCTCTGTCAGCACCGTTGGCTACGAGGAGATTGCACCAGATGATTCCTATCCAACGATAGGACATGCCGACGGCTACTACTTCAACGTGGAGAAAGGTCGCATACTGAATGAATACCAGTTGCTCTATAACCCTGAAGGAAGTGGGATCTTCGAAAGTGCCCATTGCCCCCCTACCCGTCTAAAGGCCGGCGATATGTTCTTGCTATTCCCTGGAGAGTGGCACACCTACCATCCCGATGCCAGAACAGGCTGGAAAAGTCACTGGATAGGATTCAAGGGAAGAAATATGGATGATCGTGTCAAAGCAGGCTTCCTTACTGTAGAAAAGCCCATCTACCACATCGGCTACTCCGCAGAAATCGAACATCTCTATAGACGAGCCTATGAGGCCGCCATTGAAGAGGCGGCCTACTCCCAGCAGGTCATGGCAGGTATCGTCAACAACCTCATCGGACTTATGTACTCGCTCGAAAGAAATATCGAGTTAGGCAAGAACCAGACGCAGGTGAACATGGTCAACAAAGCACGTCTTCGAATCCGTGAATCGCTGGAAAGCAATCTCACCATTCAGCAAGTGGCAGAGGAGATGGGGGTCAGCTACAGCAACTTCCGTAAACTCTTCAAAGAATATACTGGTCTTTCGCCGGCAACTTACCAACAAGAACTCAGACTACAACGTGCCAAGGAACTTCTGACGACCACCGATTATAGCATCAAGGAAATCGCCTACCGTCTGAACTTCGAGAGTCCAGATTATTTCTCCGCCAAATTTAAGGCAAAGATGGGCTGTAAGCCCAGCGAAGTCAAAAGCAAATAGGCTTCAGAACAGAAGCATACGCTGCAGCCAGTAAACAAGAATACCCGCGAGATAGCCCACAAAGGCAATCCACGTAATCTTCTTCATATACCAGCCAAAGGTAATCTTCTCCAGTCCCATGACGACGACACCTGCGGCAGAGCCGATAATCAGCATGGAACCGCCGACACCTGCGCAATAGGCCAACAGTTGCCAGAAGATACCGTCGACAGCCATCGCCCCTTCTGCTACTACGGGATACATACCCATACAACCCGCCACCAACGGCACATTGTCGACAATCGAAGATAAGATTCCGATAATACCGTTAATAACATAGTAGTTACCTGCGAATGCCTCGTTAAGTCCCTCACCTAGGGCAGTAAGAACGCCAACCTCCTGCAGCACAGCCACCGCCATAAGAATGCCAAGGAAGAACATGATCGTTGAGAGGTCGATCTTCGATAACAGGTCACTAACGCGCTTTGCCATCGTATCGTCTTCGGCAGTATTATAGTGGAAGATCTCCGTCACAGTCCACAGAACACCAAGGACCAGAAGGATACCCATAAATGGTGGCAGGTGAGTAATTGTCTTAAAGACCGGTACGAAGCAGAGACCACCCACGCCAAGCCAGAAAATGGTATAACGTTGTTTCTTCGTGAACAGACTTACATCGGCTTTCGGCAGGTTCTGCTCTTTGTCGAATTTTCCTTGGAGTTGATACTGAAGGATAAAAGCCGGCACCAACATAGAAACAAGCGAAGGAATAAATATCTCAGTAAGCACCCCTTGCGTGGTAATCACCCCTTTAATCCATAGCATGATAGTCGTGACATCTCCAATAGGCGAGAATGCACCTCCAGAATTGGCTGATATAATAACCAACGCGGCATAGATCATGCGGTCCTCTCGACTCTGTACAAGTTTTCGCAAAACCATAATCATAACGATCGATGTCGTCAGATTATCAAGAATGGCAGAGAGAAAGAAGGTCATAAAGGCCATCCGCCACATGAGTTTCCGCTTGGAGCGTGTTTTCATCGTATCACGAACGAAGTTGAAGCCCCCATTCGAATCAACGATTTCAACAATAGTCATGGCTCCCATCAGGAAGAAAAGCGTACCAGCAGCATCACCCAGATGATGTTCTATCACCTCACTGATATGATGCATTATCTCACTTCCTCCGACCTCTGGATAATATGATGCTGGTCCCATCATCAGCAGAGTCCAGCAGCACACACACATCAGCAGCGCAATAGCTGCCTTATTAATTCTTGTCAGACTTTCCAAAGCGATACAGAGGTATCCTATACAGAAAATAACGACGATCAATACTGTTAATGTCGACATAGCGTTTTTATGATATTTAAAATGACGGTGCAAAGGTACGAAAAAGACATGAGAAATAAAAGGTATAAAGTAAAAAAAAGCTGTTTATCAAAAATTCATGTGCAAAAATCAAATAGTCATGGTAGGCTGATTGAAAATCCTGTACCTTTGCCATCAATTCATCCAACTGCTAATCAAATCAGGAAACAAAATGAAAAGCAAGAATTATTTCTTTGCGGTCGACTTGGGTGCTACCAGTGGCAGAACCATCATCGGAAGTATAGAAAACGGTTCTCTCACTCTGGAAGAGATTACCCGTTTTCATAATCACCTTATTGAACAGGGTGGGCATTTTTATTGGGACATCCATGCCCTCTACCTTAAAATGATAAGTGGTCTGAGAGAGGTGGCTAGACGAGACATCAAGATTACCAGTATCGGAATTGACACCTGGGGCGTAGATTTTGTGATGATCGGTGACGACGACGCCATCCTAAGGAATCCTCGTGCATACCGAGATCCTATCACCTTTAATGCCATGAACGATTACCTCAGGCAGGTTATATCGAAGAGAGAAATATACGACATCACGGGTATCCAGCTCATAAACTTCAACACGCTTTTCCAACTCTATGCCATGAGACAGGAAAAGAACTCCGCCTTGAATAGCACAAAAGAAATCCTATTCATGCCTGACGCTCTAAGTTGGATGCTTACTGGCAAGAAGGTCTGCGAGTATACTATCGCCTCAACGTCTCAGTTGTTGGATCCAAGGACGAAACAGTTTGACGAGCGGCTTCTGGACAGTCTTGCACTAACCAAAAACACGTTTGGGAAGATGGTGGATCCCGGTACTGTTATTGGCACACTGACCGAAGAGGCACAACGACTGACCGGACTTGGTCCTGTGCCCGTGATTGCCGTTGCTGGTCATGACACAGGAAGTGCCGTTGCAGCTGTTCCTGCCAAGAATGAACAGTTTGCCTATCTTTCCAGTGGCACTTGGAGCCTGATGGGCATCGAAACAAAAGCCCCCATCATTAATGACCTGAGTTATGAACGTAATTTTACCAATGAAGGAGGTATAGAAGGAACGATTCGTTTTCTGAAAAACATCTGTGGAATGTGGCTCTATGAGTGTTGCCGTAAGGAATGGCCCGATGCCGTGAGAAGCCTCTCTCATCCCGAGTTACAAGGTTCTGCCATGAAAGCAGAGGCGTTCCGCTCTCTCATCAACCCTGATGATATCATGTTTGCTAATCCTACTTCGATGATTGAAGCCATCCAGAGCTATTGTCGCCAAACAAGGCAACCTATTCCAGAGACGCCGGCAGAGATCTGCCGTTGTATCTTCGACTCACTGGCCTTACGTTACCGTCAAGTGTTTCTGTGGCTGCGAGAGTTTGCCAATCAAAAATCGACGGCCGATGGCCATAAGTTAGATACCATTGATGTACTTCACATTATCGGTGGTGGGTCACAGAACAAATACCTAAACCAGTTCACCGCGAATGCCACAGGTACGACAGTCTTGGCCGGACCTCAAGAAGGCACCGCCATCGGCAACATTATGCTCCAAGCCAAAACCGCTGGACTGGTCAAAGACATCTGGGAAATGCGCCAGATTATCGCCAACAGTATTGAACTTGTGAGGTTCGAACCTACAGATAAGGACATTTGGGATCTTGCCTATGACAAATATCTCAGGGTCACAAAACGATAAGAATTCATTAATTCATTATAAGAAACAAACTCTATGAAAGCAGATCTAATTGAAAAAGCGTATGCCGTAGCGAAAGAGCGCTATGCCGCTATCGGTATCGACACCGACGCCGTACTTGACAAGCTCCAGAAGCAACAGATATCCCTGCACTGCTGGCAAACCGACGATGTTGTCGGTTTTGAACGTAATGAGGCACTCAGCGGCGGAATACAGACTACGGGAAACTATCCTGGTCGTGCCCGCAATATTGATGAGGTACGCCAGGATATCGAGTTCGTAAAGACCCTAATTGCTGGCAATCACCGTTTGAACCTCCATGAAATCTACGGTGACTTCGGAGGGCAATTCGTTGATCGCGACCAGGTGGAAGTAAAACATTTCCAAAGTTGGATTGACTGGGCAAAAGAGAATAACATGAAACTCGATTTCAATTCCACCTCATTCTCACATCCTAAGAGCGGCGAACTGACCCTCTCAAATCCCGACAAAGGTATTCGTGATTTCTGGATTGAACACACAAAGCGCTGCCGACATATCGCTGATGCGATGGGTAAGGCCCAGAACGATCCCTGTATCATGAACATCTGGGTACACGATGGTTCCAAGGACATCCCCGTTCAGCGCAAGAAATACCGTGAGATTCTAGCCTCATCACTCGATGAGATTATGACGGAGAAACTTGATGGTGTCAAAAACTGCTTCGAAGCAAAATTGTTCGGCATTGGACTTGAAAGCTATACTGTTGGGTCGCATGACTTCTACACAGCCTATTGCGCTACCCGCAAACAGATGTACACCCTTGACACCGGGCACTACGAGCCGACCGAAAACGTTAGCGATTTTGTTTCCACTCTGCTTATGTACGTACCCGAACTCATGCTGCATGTATCACGTCCTGTACGTTGGGACTCGGACCACGTTACCATCATGAACGACCAGACCCTCGACCTCTTCAAGGAGCTTGTCCGTTGCGACGCTCTTGACCGCGCCCATGTTGGCTTGGATTATTTTGACGCCAGCATCAATCGCATCGGTGCATACATCATCGGTACTCGTGCCACACAGAAATGCATCCTGCAGGCACTACTTGAGCCAAAAGCTAAGTTATGCGAGTATGAGGACAACGGCCAGAATTTTGAGCGTCTTGCTCTAATGGAGGAGGCCAAGAGCATGCCATTCGGTGCTGTATTCGACTACTTCAACCTGAAGAATAATGTACCTGTTGGCGAAGAATACATCGCAGCCATTCAACAATACGAGAAAAATGTTACTTCAAAAAGATAACAATTACGACGACTAAAACGATGATGTTATGAATATTATCATTGGTTTGTTCATCATTGCCATCGGTGCATTCTGCCAAAGCAGTTGTTACGTTCCCATCAACAAGATCAAAGATTGGTCATGGGAGTCGTATTGGGTTATACAAGGTGTGTTTGCTTGGCTAATACTGCCTTTTCTCGGTGCACTGTTGGCCGTACCGGCAGGACACTCCCTTTGGGAACTGTTCACCACAGAACAGTCGTTCAACATATGGATGACCATTTTCTTTGGTGTGCTTTGGGGTATAGGTGGACTGACATTTGGTCTCTCCATGCGTTACCTTGGTGTAGCTCTCGGACAGTCGATAGCCCTCGGCACCTGTGCTGGTCTTGGGACTATTCTCGGACCTGTTTTACTCAACATTTTCTTCCCGGATCTCAATGCGTTGGAATCGTTGACATTCGCCGTCATTCTCGGTGTTGTTGTAACCCTTATTGGCATTGCCATCATTGGCATTGCCGGCTCAATGAAAGCGGCCACGCTTTCGGAGGAAGAGAAGAAAGCCGCCGTAAAAGACTTCAATTTCCCAAAAGGACTTGCGATTGCTTTACTGGCAGGTTTCATGAGCGGATGCTTCAATGTAGGACTGGAGTTCGGCAAGGGCATTAATTTCGGTGAGTTGACAGCCCCCATGTTTCGCACACTACCAGCTACGCTACTCGTCACCTTAGGAGGTTTCATCACCAATGCCATTTATTGTTTCTGGCAGAACCAGAAGAATGGCACATGGGGCGACTACAAGAAGACTGCCGTTTGGGGCAATAACCTATTGTTCTGTCTGTTGGCCGGCGCGTTATGGTACTCGCAGTTCTTTGGGCTAGCACTTGGCAAAGGCTTTCTCGCCGAGTCGCCAACACTACTTACACTTGCGTTCTGTATTCTGATGGCTCTCAACGTTGTCTTCTCCAATGTCTGGGGCATCATCCTTAAGGAATGGAAGGGTTGTTCACAGAAGACAATCATCGTACTCACCATTGGTATTGTGGTGCTTGTCATCTCCTGTTTTCTTCCCCAACTAATCTGATATACAACCAGTTCATAAAAAAATCCTGAAATATTTGTATGTTTCAGGATTTTTTTCATACCTTTGCAAACGGGATTATAGGATTCCCATGCGTTGTTAACATTATCTCTAAACTAAAAGACGAAAGACCAATGAAATCATTTCTTGTATCTTTTCTCACCATCGCATATGGTTTATTGACCTTGTGCAGTTGCGGCAAGGAAGTATTAATCGAGGATTCGGATGAAGCGAATAGTCGTCTGACAATCCAGACACGTGGAATCGACGATTCGGAAGATACCTTCATCGCGCCCCCCGTCAGACTCTATGTATTCGCCTCTGATGGAAAATGTGTTACAATCCAGACACTTGAGGATGAGGAGACACCTTTCTCCATTGACCTGCCAGTAGGCGTGTATGACATATATGCCATTGGTGGGGCAGAGGATAGTCGACTGGAGTTACCAACACAAGGGAATGCATCCAAGACATCCATCATCCGACCACAGGAAGGAAAAATGCTTGACGACCTGATGACAGGGCATGCTACGGTCACACTTTCTGCCAATGACACCAATCTTTTGACATTGGGTATGGAGCGTAAGGTCATACGCATCAAAAGCATTGTCATCAAAGACGTACCAGACATGGTTACAGATGTCAGCGTGAGTATCTCCCCCCTCTATGAGTCACTTTTGCTGAACGGAAGTTGGCAGGGAGAGAACGGCAGTATCACCATACCGTTGAAGAGACAGACGGACGGAAGCACCTGGAAAGAAAGAATAGCTGATATCTATGCCATGCCGTCAGTCGGTAAACCAACCATCACCGTAAACATCGGTAACAACCACTACTCATACACCTGTGCCGAGGAACTGACCGCCAACTACAAGATCAACATTGAAGGTCAGTATGCCGATAACCACTATGGCTCTAACGTGAGACTCAGCGGGACGATGACAGGGGTGACCTGGGCTGGAGAAAAATCTATTAAATTCCGTTTCGACGAGACAGGCAGCAAAAACCTGACAGACGACGATGATGAAGAAGAAGAAACAACAGTCTCGAACAACACTCCCAAAGCAGGTTCTTTCTACAAGGGATGCTATGTGCTAGCAGTGAGTGGCAACCAAGTTACACTATTATCTCCGCAAAAAGAGAACAGGTTTCTAGAGACCAACGACTCCCAAAACGTTAAGGAAGAAAAAATAAGGGCAAAACTTGCAGAATGGACCGTTGACGGAATTGATGCAACGTGGAGGCTTCCGACCCTTTCAGAAGCGATACTTCTCTATGCCGCGAAAGACGTGAGGTACCCAGACGGCGCAAAAGTCATCTTCTTTATGAATAGTGGCAATAAAATCAGTTACCTATATGACAACGGCAACTCCTATGCATGTTTCTGCGATAATTCTGGGGAAATAGAACTCAATAAGGACATCGCATCAATTGCATATCTTCGTCCTGTGACCACAATCACTTTCTAAGGACAAGATATCTCAAAAAAGATCCTCAGAACATCACTGCTCCGAGGATCATCTTGATTATATATATTTAGTAGTTGTTTGTTTCCTTACCTCGGCAAGTTAAATGCCCGTGTCATCTCTGCCATCTGTTCATCACTCATACCCTCAGGCTCAAAACCCATGGCACGGGCATTGATATAGATCTTAGCACTCTTCGAGAGCACATCTATCTGATCAAAAGCATCCATGACATCAAGTCCCTTAGCGAAAACGCCATGTTTTTCCCACATTACGACATCATAGTCCTCCAACTCCTTCAATGTTGCATCCGCCAATTCTTTAGAACCTGGCAAGGTGTAGGGAACAACACCTAAACCTAATGGACAGAATGCCTTTGTCTCAGGAATCATGGACCACAAGATTTTAGTCAGCACATCCTTAGCGAGAAAAGTCCTATTGTGGCTCATTGCAACCAGTTCGATAGGATGTGTATGAACAGTTGCCTTATAACTGCTTCCTGTTTCTATCAGACGGGCATGGACAGTCAAATGACTGGGTAACTCGCTCGTAGGCATGACCATCTGATCGGCAACGATCACATAGGAGGCGCAATCGTCGAGAATACGGATGATACTGCCATTAGCCATTGGCCAACGAGCTAAATCACGCATACGCTTACCCGTTCCTTTACAATAGAAATAACATCCTTTCAAGGCAGGGAGCGTAACACCAATCGGCTTCACATCGCTGATTGCCGGCAGCCGGGCTATCTCATCATCGGCATACGCTGTGACGTTAACTGTGATATTACCACCGTTACGTTCAGCCCAACCATTCTGCCACAGATATCCTGCTACTTCTGCGATTTTATCTATCTCCGCCTTCAAAGACGGACGTCCTTCCAATATACTCTTCATGCCTCTATAAATATAAAAGGTGATGCAAAGGTAGTCCGAATTATAGGCAACCGACCACAATATTTGATATTTGAGCCCCAATTTATGATTTTTCATTTGATTTAAATCAATCTCCGAGGAAAAACTGGAAAAAATTTGGAGTTCCGCTCAAATTGCACTATCTTTGTAGCCACATATGAACAACAACCTACAAGAGACCAAGTGGAGTGAGAATGTGATATTGGTTGACGCTGATTACGTTGATAAAGTTGCATTTGACCTTATTGTGAACTTCGAGCGGATGATAGGACGTCGGATACCCAAAGCCGACTTTGCCAGATGGATAGACTGTGTCGCTCTTGATGGAGGAATCCGCGAAGGAGAGCATGAAACATTGGTTGTATTGATTCATCGGAAAGAAAGAGGAAATATGGAGAACTTTACACCAGGCAACTATGCTGAAAAGTTGAATGGAAAAGCATTCAAGGATCACCTCGGTGAGTTCTCCATTAGCGCCTATCCCATAGAGGATATCGCCGGAGGGGAAGATTTTTTCACGGAAATCTTGCAACTGACAGCCGCTCAGAAAGAGGTGCGTAGGATCATGGTCATACCCAATGCCGAAGATAACACCTTTCAGCAGGTACGTGAAGCACTCAACCGACTGGATGACGACGAAAAACGAATTACAGTTTTCGCCATGCAGCCAATGCCTGGAGGGAATTATCGTCAAGAAATCCTTGGGTATTCGTTGATGGCAGCACTAGGGATTTCCTCAGCGGAGCTGAACGAAGTCAGTTAGTGGTTAGATGTTTTGAACTAACCAAGAACGGGATGCAAGAGAACTGAGCGAAGGAATCGTTGGATTAATACAGAGTAGACATAAATGGGAAAAGAATACAGACTTGACAGAGATTTTCGGGAGGATTTCGCTTCCAAAAAGACAGGGGAGCAAACGGACACCTTCCGTGACTTCTGACTTGCTCGGCGAAATAATTCTGTACAACAAACTATTAAAGATGAGGAATTAACAATGGGAAGAGTATTAATGATTGGCGCCGGAGGCGTTGCTACGGTGGCGGCATTCAAGATTGCGCAGAATGCCGACGTTTTTACAGACTTCATGATAGCTAGTCGTCGTAAGGCTAAATGTGATAAGATTGTGGCGGATATCCATAAGGCAGGCTACGATATGGACATCAAGACAGCACAGGTTGATGCCGATGATGTGGAACAACTGAAGGCTCTCTTCTATGACTACAAGCCTGAACTTGTTATTAACCTGGCCCTACCCTATCAGGATCTTACCATTATGGACGCCTGTCTCGCATGTGGTTGCAACTATCTCGATACGGCCAACTACGAGCCGAAAGATGAGGCACACTTCGAATACTCCTGGCAGTGGGCCTACAAAGACCGTTTCGAGCAGGCTGGTCTGACGGCGATCCTTGGCTGTGGGTTCGACCCAGGTGTCAGTGGTGTATATACGGCCTATGCCGCCAAGCATCATTTCGACGAGATCCATTATCTCGACATCGTCGATTGTAACGCAGGCGACCATCATCATGCCTTCGCAACGAACTTCAATCCGGAAATCAACATCCGGGAAATCACCCAGAAAGGACTCTATTATAAGGACGGGCAGTGGATTGAGACCGAGCCACTTGAGATTCACAAGCCCCTGACTTACCCCAATATCGGTCCGCGTGAGAGTTATCTGTTGCACCATGAGGAGCTGGAATCGCTTGTCAAAAACTATCCGACCATTAAGCAAGGACGTTTCTGGATGACCTTCGGCGAACAATACTTGAAGCATCTTGACGTGATTCAGAACATCGGTATGAGTCGTATTGATGAGATTGAATATGAGGCGCCACTCGCTGATGGCTCAGGAAAAACTGCCAAGGTAAAAATAGTACCCCTGCAGTTCCTAAAGGCCGTTCTGCCAAATCCGCAAGACCTAGGTGAGAATTACGAGGGAGAGACCTCTATCGGTTGCCGCATCCGTGGTATCAAAGACGGGAAAGAACACACCTACTACGTATACAACAACTGTAAGCATCAGGAGGCTTATAAGGAAACTGGTATGCAGGGTGTAAGCTATACCACTGGCGTACCTGCCATGATTGGTGCCATGATGTTTATCAAAGGCATCTGGAAGAAGCCTGGTGTTTGGAACGTAGAGGATTTCGATCCCGATCCTTTCATGGAGCAACTCAACAAGCAAGGACTCCCTTGGCATGAAGTGTTCGACGGAGACCTGGAATTATAATTTATAACGCTTAAATTTAAAAAACTATGGCAAAAGAAGAAACGATGAGCCCTCAGGAGGGCAAGTTAAAAGCCTTACAGGCAGCCATGTCGAAGATTGAAAAAGACTTCGGCAAAGGCTCCATCATGAGAATGGGTGACGAACAGATTGAAAACGTAGAGGTAATCCCCACAGGAAGTATTGGTCTGAATGCTGCACTTGGTGTAGGTGGTTATCCCAAGGGAAGAATCATTGAGATCTTTGGCCCTGAGTCATCTGGTAAGACCACGCTTGCTATTCATGCTATCGCTGAGGCGCAGAAAGCCGGTGGTATCGCTGCCTTCATTGATGCAGAGCATGCCTTCGACCGTTTCTATGCAGAGAAATTGGGCGTAGACATCAAAAACCTGTATGTCTCACAGCCAGACAATGGTGAGCAGGCTTTGGAGATTGCCGATCAGCTAATCCGATCATCGGCCATTGATATTATCGTCATCGACTCCGTTGCCGCCCTGACACCAAAGAAAGAGATTGAGGGTGACATGGGTGACTCTGCCGTCGGTCTACAAGCGCGACTGATGAGTCAGGCGCTTAGGAAGCTGACATCAACCATTTCAAAGACGAATACCACATGTATCTTCATCAACCAGTTGCGCGAGAAGATTGGTATCATGTTTGGTAACCCGGAGACGACTACAGGTGGTAATGCACTGAAGTTCTATGCTTCCGTCCGTCTGGATATCCGCAAGTCATCTGCCATCAAAGATGGTGATGAAGTGATAGGAAGCCTCACCAAAGTAAAGGTCGTTAAGAACAAGGTGGCACCTCCCTTCCGTCGTTGTGAATTTGAGATTCTCTTCGGAGAGGGTATCTCAAAGATTGGTGAGATCGTTGATCTCGGCGTCGAATATGGTATCATCAAGAAGAGCGGTTCGTGGTTCTTCTATCAGGATTCCAAACTGGCACAGGGTCGTGATGCCACAAAAGAATTGCTGAAAGACAATCCTGAACTTTGCGAAGAGTTGGAGGCACAGATTATGCAAGCCATCTCCGACAAAAAGTAAAAGTCTATTAATAAGCATATAATAATCAGAGCCGCCCTTTTAGGACGGCTCTGATTATTATCGTATAGATTGAGAGTTTTTCTCTCGCACAAAGTCTGACTATTTGCGTCTAACGACTTTACGCTTTTTATTACCAGTTACCTTCTTGGCTACAGGGAGATCCTTGGTCGTAGTCTTGAATACAGCACCAGATCCATCGAAGTCAACATGCAACTGTTTGTTGTTTGAGCGATTGTATATCCAACGATACTGCCCATTATCGAGATGCTCCACCTTATCAGGCTCACCTGCAGCCAGCATCGTCTCATCCTCAGAGAAGCCGACACCCACATGCCCGACACGAATCATGCTACGGCTCGTCTCCGTGGTCTGTACATTCTTACCAGGACCTGGAGCAAAGAGATATGAGAAGTAATCATCAGGCTCTTCCACAAAATCATCAGAGCTACCAGCCAATCCCTTTCTGTCAAGAGTCACATCCTTATAGAAGTAAGTACCAAGGATGGTGCTCTTCAACTTCACAGTAAACTTGGTATCAGCCTTATGAGGTGTAATTGACTCAATCTGATAACCTGTCAGGCGCGGGATATTCTGAGTTTTCTTTGTAGTCTCGTTAAGCATCTTAGTTGGGAATTTCGTATGAATGACACGCCCAACAAAAGCCTTGTAATTATAGCTGTTGACTGCCATAATGTCATCCACCAACTCGAAGGAGTTGCCAAACAGATGCTTTGTGTTATCCATGATGAACTCATCATCACGCATACCACTATTGGTTTTCGAGATTGCCACATTCTGAAAGAACTCATTACCGTTCCTGTCCTCAACGATAATTTTCACGGGGAAGCTACGTGTTCCGACTCCAACAGCTGTCACTTTCACCTCCATATCCTTATCGACTGTCACCTCCTGGAATCCGTCGCCATCGACTTCGGTATCAACGAAGAAATGCTGTGTCTTGGTGTAAAGCGTCTTGCCCATCAGTTTCTCTCGGGCTATATCCACATCACCCAGATAAGCCAGCGTCGGCACACCGAGTTTGCCATAGCAATAGTCCTCAAAGGAACCGTTCGGTATCTCGTAATAATACTCTTTGTTATTATCTGGACAGAAGAAGTTGATCCGCGAATGACCATCTAGACTCTCACTGTGACCTTTGTAAATCATGATCTTATGCTTCAAAGGCATACTGCTCACATCCTTACCTGTAGCGACATCTGTGAAAGTCTTCACCACTAAATCATATTTCTCTGGCAGAACCATAAACTTCATGCCCTCCTCCCAATCACAGAGGCTATAGAACCTAAAATTCTGACTAATAAAGTCGCGAGCGGCCTCATCCTCCTCTTGCATACCGAGCTGTCCGCCCTCCATCTGAGTCTGAGCCTTCTTCTTAGCACCACGGGTCTTTACGATGTAAGGGTTTTCCTGAGCCGTAGCTGCCAAAAACAGGAAAGCCATACAGGTTGTCAAAAAAGTCTTCTTCATTTTTATCTATAGTTTTAAATGTAGAATTATGGTTGCAAAGATAAGTCAAATCATGCGAATATCCAAATTTTATGTGCCAAAATGACGTGACAAAAAACATTTTTCCTGAAAAAAGTCATTTTGGCACATGCTTTGCAATCAAATCTGTGACATCTTATTGGCTATCAGCCTGAGATTAACAAACATGTAACATTAAATAATATTAGAATATGGGAAAGATTATTGGAATTGACTTAGGAACAACAAACAGCTGCGTTGCCGTTTTCGAGGGTAACGAGCCTGTTGTGATTGCCAACAGCGAAGGTAAGCGTACGACTCCTTCTGTTGTAGGTTTTGTTGAGAACGGCGAGCGTAAGATCGGTGACCCTGCCAAGCGTCAGGCTATCACCAATCCAAAGAACACCGTTTACAGTATCAAGCGTTTCATGGGTGAGAACTGGCAGCAGACAGAGAAAGAGATTTCTCGTGTGCCTTATACCGTTGTCAACGAGGGTGGCTATCCCCGTGTGGACATCAACGGTCGTAAGTACACGCCACAGGAGATTTCCGCTATGGTATTGCAGAAGATGAAGAAGACCGCCGAGGACTATCTTGGCCAGGAGGTGACAGATGCAGTGATTACCGTACCGGCCTACTTCTCCGACTCTCAGCGTCAGGCCACCAAGGAGGCTGGTCAAATTGCCGGTCTTAACGTAAAGCGTATCGTCAATGAGCCGACAGCAGCCGCTTTGGCTTATGGTGTAGATAAGGCCAACAAGGATATGAAGATTGCCGTATTCGACCTCGGTGGTGGTACATTCGATATCTCTATCCTCGAGTTCGGTGGTGGCGTGTTCGAGGTTCTCTCTACCAATGGTGACACACATCTTGGTGGTGACGACTTCGACCAGGTGATTATCGACTGGTTGGTTCAGGAGTTCAAGAACGACGAGGGTGCCAATCTGAAAGACGACCCCATGGCCATGCAGCGCCTGAAGGAGGCTGCCGAGAAGGCCAAGATCGAGTTGTCTTCAAGCACCTCTACCGAGATTAACCTGCCTTATATCATGCCGGTGGCCGGTGTACCTAAGCACCTGGTGAAGACCCTCACACGTGCTAAGTTCGAGCAGTTGGCTCACGACCTCATCCAGGCCTGTCTGGCTCCATGTCAGAAGGCAATGGCTGATGCAAAGTTGAGTACAGCCGATATCGACGAGGTGATTCTCGTAGGTGGTTCAAGCCGTATCCCCGCTGTGCAGACGCTGGTGAAGAACTATTTCGGCAAGGAGCCCTCAAAGGGTGTGAACCCTGATGAGGTGGTAGCCGTTGGTGCTTCGATCCAGGGTGCCATCCTGAATAAGGAAGGTGGCGTAGGCGACATCGTACTGCTCGATGTGACTCCGCTGACACTGGGTATTGAGACCATGGGTGGTGTAATGACCAAGTTGATCGAGGCCAACACAACCATTCCTTGCAAGAAGAGCGAGGTATTCTCTACCGCAGCTGACAACCAGACAGAGGTGACCATCCACGTACTGCAGGGTGAGCGTCCGATGGCTGCTCAGAACAAGAGTATCGGCCAGTTCAATCTGACAGGCATCGCTCCTGCCCGTCGTGGTATTCCTCAGATCGAGGTGACCTTCGACATCGATGCCAACGGTATCCTGAAAGTATCTGCCAAGGATAAGGCCACAGGCAAGGAGCAGGCTATCCGCATCGAGGCTTCATCTGGTCTGTCACAGGACGAAATCAATCGCATGAAGGCTGAGGCCGAGCAGAACGCAGAAAACGATAAGAAAGAGCGCGAGCGTGTCGACAAGCTGAACCAGGCTGACTCTATGATCTTCCAGACCGAGAATCAGCTGAACGAGTTGGGCGACAAGATCCCTGCTGATCACAAGCCCGCCATCGAGCAGGCTCTCCAGCAGTTGAAGGATGCCCACAAGGCAGGCGACGTGGCAGCTATCGACGCCGCCATCGCAGCCCTCAACACGGCATGGCAGACCGCCTCACAGCAGATGTACCAGCAGGCGGGTCCTCAGCCTGGAGCCGACGCAGGTCAGCAGCAGGCCAACAACCAGCAGACTGGCGGCGCCGACGAGACCATCCAAGACGCTGACTTCGAGGAGGTCAAATGAGACGCATAAGTAAAGACATAACAAAACACTATCAAATGGCGTGTAGCTCAATGAGTTACACGCCATTTGCTTTTTATGGGCTCATGTTTTCTATGTGCTTATTCTGCCTTTTTTTACGGCTTTTTTGTTACATGTGTGTAGCAAGACTAAATGGTAGATAAGGTTGGACATAAACATACTTATGAATACATATAGGACTTAGTAAAACTTAAAAGTAGAAAACATGGCAAATTTAGGAATTGAAATCAAAAGGAAGTGCCCAATTTGTGGCAAAGTCTTTATTATCAAGACGTTAGAAAGCGTTTACTGCTCTCCGAAGTGCAGTAAGATAGCTAATAAGCGCAAGAAGGACAAAGAGAAAAAAGAAGCCTTATTTGTTACATATGCGCAGAATGTGCCTGACATCCGAGAGTACCTGACAGCTCGCCAAGTCGTTGCTATATACGGAGTTGAGCGCAGTACACTATACCGTCTGGCCAAGTTAGGTAAGATTCCATGTATTAATCTAGGCACAAGATTGATGCGTTTTAAGCGTTCAGAATTGGACTTGTTGTTTCATTACAGACGGGATTTGAAAGAGGCCAAAGAACTTCCACAAAAGAAACTCTATAGTCTCGAACCCGAGGACTGCTATACCATCGGAGAGGTCTGTGAGAAATACCATATCAACGACAGCTCCGTATGGGCGCACGTCAGGAAGTATTCTATTCCCTCTCGTCAAATCGGTAACTATGTGTATGTTCCCAAAGAAGAAATTGATAACTTATATAAATCAGAAGAATTATGAGAAAACCTTTATTACACACTAAAGTGACGGTCAAGCTCCGCAAGTCGGAGTACCGTGAAGAGTGGTACCTCTACACAGAGTCGTACCCAGTACGCAATCCAGGCAGCACTAAGCCTAAGAGAGTCATTGAGGCGGTCAACCGCACCATCACCACTCCAGTTTGGGACACAACTGCCATAACTGGCATTGATTTGGAAGGAAACTACAAGTACAAGCCGAAGCGGGATTCCAACGGCATCATCCAATGCGTCTCGCAGTTGGACAAGGAGGCATGTAGATATGCCGACAAGGTACGAGCCTTGCGTCAGCAGGAGTACGATACCGCCGTTGTGTATTCCGACAGAGAGCAGGAAATGATTGCTCAGAACGAACGCGGTGAACAGGATTTCATTGCATACTTCAACAGCATTATTTACAAGTGTCATCCTAACAGTTCTGACTCTATCATCGTCAACTGGACTCGTGTAGGAAAATTGCTGTCCATCTATTCTAAAGGAAAGCCCATCCCGTTCAAGACAATCTCAGCAAAACTTCTTGAAGACATCAAGTTGTTCATGCTCTCTGCTCCACAGGGAGGCAACAAAGGTGGTACTCTCTCGCAAAACTCTGCCGCTACATATTTCTCTATTGTAAAGGCAGGTTTGCATCGTGCATTCATTGACGAATACCTTACTGTTGACATCGCAGCCAAGGTGAAAGGCATTCCTGATGTGAAAGTCAAGCGAGAGACATTGACACTTGAAGAAGCAGAAACATTGGCCAAGACTCCTTGTGAGAATGAAGTATTGAAGCGTGCTTTCTTCTTTGCTGTACTCACTGGTATCCGTCTGTGTGACATTCATGATCTTACATGGGGCGAAATAACTCAAACAGGGAGTGGATGGCGAGTGGACTTCACTCAGCGAAAGACACATGTGGTGGATTATCTCCCTATCAACGAACAAGCCTACTCCCTTTGCGGAGAACGTAGAGAAGCAAATCAGCGTGTATTTGAAGGACTGACTGGTTCGTCTTGGATTTCTCGTCCATTGAAGAAATGGATTGAAGCATCGGGCATCAAGAAGCATATCACATTCCACTGCAGCCGTCATACCTTCGCAACTCTGCAACTCGAACGTGATACCGACATCTATACCATTAAAGGAATGCTTGGACATACGAATGTAAAGACCACTCAGATTTATGCACACATTGTTGATAAAAGTAAACGTAATGCTGCCGATGTCATCCATATTGAGAATCTTACTCCCACCAATGATGACATAGAAAGTGTTCCTGCTATCTGATTTCTACCTGTTTTACCAGGTTGAGCCTCCGAGTTTATCGGGGGCTTTTTTATGTCATAACCATTCCTTATACGCATGTTTCTATCACCTTTTGTTTCGTTGTTATAAAACGCTGTCTATGAGGTTTATAGTATGATTTTTGCTGCAAAATCATACTCGAATCTTAAGTAATTATAATATCGGTCTGTTGAAGCCCGAATTTTATGGCAGTTCGTAATTTAGTGAGTTACTTTGCATCGCCATTCAACGAAAAAAGGCACAAAATACAATTCAAAAAAATATAAGTATATGACCGAAACATTTCAAGTAAAATCGTTGGAGGAGATGCCAAGAGCATTGACCTACCTCATTGAAAAAGTTGACAGCCTTCAAGAGACTGTCAATAACCTACGCAAGAAAGAGCGCGCCAGTGAATCACCTCGATGGATGAACATTGATGAGCTTTGTGCTTATCATCCCAGCCATCCCAAGAAGCAGACCGTTTATGAATGGGTATCTAAGAAGACAATTCCCTATCATAAGATGACCAAGGGACTTATGTTCCTACAGTCGGAAATAGATGAGTGGCTAAAGAAGGGCGCTCAGAAGTCCGAGGAAGACCTTATGCGTGAAGCCCGTGTATTTGTTCTTTCAAAGAAAGGGAAAGAAGTATGACACAAGACTACGCAACCGATTTCTGGCGCGGTATGGACGACCTGCATGGATTCTCCTTTTACCGAAAACCCATTCAGAATATCGAGCCATGTCGTGCCATCACGGTAGTTGATGTGTATCGCTACCTTGTCGGTCACTATGCCAAGCCGCAGACCGACACACTCCGCTCATTGACATCACCCACAGAAGCTAAGAAGTACAAGGCAACTCACTTTGACTACTGCACTTTCTCGGGATTGTTTCGCAAGCGAAATGAGAAAGAACTGATTCAGCACTCAGGTTTGTTGTGCCTCGATTTCGATCATGTCGGAAATCCCGACAGGTTCAAAGAGCGACTTCTGACGCATGACTACTTCGATACGGAACTGATGTTCACAAGTCCCTCTGGCGATGGCGTGAAGTGGATTATCCCCATCGACTTGAAAGGCTGGGAGCATTCCCGCTATTTCAAAGCTGTAGCCAACTGCATTGAGTCAACTGGATTACCTCCTGTGGATAAGTCAGGAAGCGACGTGGCTCGTTCCTGCTTCCTTCCCTACGACCCACAGGCATACATTAACCCAAAATACTCGGAATATGTCGAAGAAAATATTTTCCCCCCAAGATTGGGAGAATGCCCCTTCTAAGAATATGCCAAAGACCGGCAATATTCCAGATAGGCATCCATACACTACATCAGAAGATGTTCAGGAGAAAGTAGAAACTGTTATTGGCGAAATAGAAGCGAGAAATCTTGATATTGCGCCAACATACAGTGACTGGGTAAACCTTGGATTTGGATTGGCCGATGAATATGGTGAGAATGGTCGTGCATATTTTCATAGATTGAGTAAGTTACATCCGGACTATGACTATCATGTAGCTGATAAGCAATACACCAAGTGCCTTAATAGTAAAGGTTGTGGTATTACTCTTTCAACCTTCTTCTATCTTGCATCAAAAGCAGGTATTGTGCTAATCAATCACCAAAAAGCCATTTTACCAAATATCCAAAATGGAGAAAAGGACAAATGGAAAATTGACAGCACTGATTTGCCTGTCCTACCAGAGTCTCTTTACTCCTCTCTTCCTCCTTTCATTAAGGAAGTGGTAAACAGTTCCATATCGGTGGAAGACCGAGAAGTAGTGCTATTAGGTGCCATTGGATGCTTCTCTGCTTGTTTCCCAAATGTATGTGGACTCTATGATGACCATATCGTCTATCCCAATCTTTTTTTGTTTTTGGTAGCAGATGCTGGTATGGGCAAAGGTTCACTGAATCTATGCAGAGAACTGATAGTACCTATTAATAACAGGCTTCACGAAGAGAGCAAGCAGTTGATGATTGATTACAAATCCCAACTGGCAGAATATCAGCAGAACAAAAAGAAGAACTCTGAATTGATTGAACCAGTTCCTCCTCCACAGAAGACGTTGATCATTCCTGCAAACAGTAGCTCCAGCGCTTTCATAGGTCTCTTGTCAGACAATGATGGAATTGGTTTACTCTTTGAAACTGAAGGTGACACCCTAAGCCAGACTCTCAAGTCAGAACATGGCAATTACTCCGATGTTCTGAGAAAGGGTTTCCACCATGAAACAATCAGTATGAGCAGAAGAAAGGATAGAGAGTTCATCGAAGTACCAGAACCACGTTTTTCTGTCATTCTTTCTGGAACTCCCAGACAGGTGCAGCGCTTGATACCCGATGAGGAAGATGGATTGCTTAGTAGATTTATATACTACTTCATTCCCTTTCGTAGAGGAATACGTAATGTTTTTGCTACTGATAGCATCAGCAATTCCAAGCATGTGGCATTCAAGCAACTTGGCGAGAGATTTATAACAATGTATGACCAATTCATGCAACTTGGGATAGTGGAAATTGTTGTTCCGAGATATCATGTGCTCCTTTTCTGTGCGTGGCTAACCAACCTCAACGAAGAGAGCTGTGATAGTATTGATAACGGAATGCAAGGACTGGTACGTAGATTGGGACTCATAGCTTATCGCATAATGATGATTTTCACGGTTATCCGTGCAATGAGTGAGTCCATACCCAAGATTAGATCTCCTGATGGAAATATTGTGCTCGAATGCACAGAAGAGGATTTCTTTTCCGCATTATGTATCTGCGAGACATTACTCTACCATTCAGCATACATATATGTAAAGTTATCATCTCATGGTTCACAGAAACCACTGTCTATTCCCGAATCAGGAGTCAAAGCTCGACGTTATAGTTTCTTCAACTATCTGCCCGATACTTTTGATAGAGCCACCTATGATAGAATCGTTGAGGAAAGGAACGAAAATGCAAGTACAGCCTCTAAGTGGATTGATAAGTTCATTGAGGATGGCAGACTTCAAAGAATCGAACAAGGTAGATACAAAAAACTATAAATTTAATTTAAACCGGGCGAAAGCCCACAAAAAACAAAATTAATATGAAAAATCTTATTATTCCTATTGATCATCTTGTGATGTTGGCTGAACTTGATGATAAGGAAGCTGGGCAGATGGCAAAAGCCATCGCCCAGTATGCCAACAAGGGAACTGCTCCCTCTTTCAGCAATAGTGCGCTCAAAGCTATCTTCACTCTGTTTCGCTCCAACATTGAGGCGCAGCGTGAGTCTTCTGCAAAACGCAGCGAAATCAATACGACGAATGCCATGGGCAAGAAGTCGGCAGCAAAAAAGAAGGCTGCCAAGAAAGCAACTGCGACTGACAGCGAATCGCAGCAAATCGCAGACGATGCTACCGAAGCGTCAGAAGCCGTTGAAGAATCGCTCCCACTTGATGCAATCGAAGCGGTATATCCGAAACTCGGTACTTATCGCAACGAATCGCTCTCCATTTGGGAATCCTTCAGCGAAGAGAAGAAACGTAAGGCCATCGGTTTTGTTCAAACCTACATCAGTCAAACACCTAATGCCATTGACCAGATGTATCTGAACAGATACCTCGGGGCAGAACCTTGGGAGAAGTAAGCCGTAACGAGTCTGCTTGCAGACATTATAACCCTTTGGTGTAGCCTAATACACCAAGCACACTTGGCTGTTAGGCTCTCCGAGGGGGGGTGTCTGCCTTGTGAAAGAGCAAGCTCTGGCAGAATAATCACATTTATGTCAAACCATTATACAGGATAACTATATGGGTAAAGGTAAAAAAGCTATGCTCGAAGTCAGTAAAATGAAGATGACTCCAGCACTCAGCGCAGAACATCAGCGCAAATGGGATGAGTCCCGATGGGAATGTAAACTTGATGACCCTGAACGTAATTACGACAAGAGTCGTGCGCACCTGAACTTCGAGATACGCAAGGGTGGCGTCATTGCACCCGTAGATCAATCGGTCTGCATCAAGGAAAAAGTAGATGCACGTATTGCAGAATGGAAAGCCGAAAGGCTTGCTGCAACAGGAAAAGAGCCGATAGTCAGAAGCACTCAACATCTCTCTGTTTCTCTCGTTATAGGTGGGAACAGTGAACGCATGAATGAACTTGCATTCGGAAATCAGGTGATTCAAGAGCGAGGGAACAATGCTCACATCAAGCGTATGCCTGAGATAGAGCTGTTCGCCCTCGACAATTACAAGGCTCTCGCAGAACGTATCGGTGAGAAGAACATCATTTCCTTTATCGCCCATTGCGACGAAAAGAACTGTCACATTCATGCTACCATTACTCCTATCTTGGAGGACGGTCGTCTATCCGCAAAGGATATGTTCGGAGGCGATTCTCTTGTTGCAGCCCGTGACAAAATGCGAGAATGGCACGATTGGTATGCAGGCGTAAACGAGAAATGGGGACTGGAACGTGGCGATGATATTCACGAGACAGGCGCACGTCACAAGTCGCTTGAAGAGCATAACCGTGAACTTCATCGCGAGAACAAATCTCTCGAAGAGGAACTTGAAACCAAGCGTCGTGCAGTAAAAGGACTCACCACCATGATTGAGAATCTTACTCGTCGGCAAGAGGAAATCCAATCACAGATTGCAGAACTTGAAGCACAACAGCGAGAATCCGACTCCAACAAGGAGGATATCTTGCGCCAGATAAAATTCCTCAATCAAACGCTGACTGAAATCAGAATCAATTTGAGAGAAAAGCGAGGAAAACTTGACCAAGTCAATCGTGATTTGGACACTCTCAAATCAGCCTGCGAAACCAAACAGAAAGGGTTGGACGCTATCATGAAGAAGGACAATGTCATGATAAACTATATCAACTCAGATGCCGAGATTATTCTCAAAGCTTCTATTTTTGATCAAGTGCTATATGAAGCAGTCAAAATATGCCGAGAAATCCCGGAAGCAGATGCGATGGCAGAGGACACATTCATTGATGACCGTAACAATTTCCGTTGGAAGGATGTGCTAAGCACTGGTCTGAGAGTATTCATTGCCGGAATAGATGGTGCGACTGGCGTAGCTCAGGTGTCAGGCGGTGGCGGCACATCAAACGATATGCCGTGGCGAGATAAGGATGAAGACTTTCTCGATTGGGCCCGCCGTGCTATGCGATATGCCCATGCTAAACATTATCCTGGCAATAGGTTCAAACGGTCGCTGAGCAAATAGTCCTCGCGCGCATACGTATATATATAATGAGCAGGTATTTCCAAATTGGAGATGCCTGCTTTTGATTGACCATTTGTCCGAAGCTTACAAAATTTTTTGGATAGTCTCGGACAAATGCTTTCGACTTATTAAGTACTTGACTATTATTTCCTTCCAATAACATCAATCCTTTTACCGTCAGCAAATAACGTTGACGGGGATGATGAGGATTGGCAGGGTACTTCATACACACGAATCCTTCTCTTATTGCTGGTGTGAGAGAATAATCCATAAAGTTCGGACGGTTCTTCAAACCTACAGCCTCCATCATGCTCTTCACACTCATTTCTTCTTTACCGATTGCCAACACCAAACGCATTACATTCTCCGAAGATGGGCGTATTTCGATTGAACTTGTATGGGTACTTGTACGGGTACTTGTATGGGTGTCAATATTATTCTACTTCTATACAGGTTTAAATTCCCTTTCAATAACAGTAACATCAGTAGGGTCTCTCTCAATGTTCGCCACTAAAGTTCGATTCAAAGAGAAATATTCACAATCTATAGGTGCTTCTCGTATGGGATACTGAGGTGTACCTTTCGTCTTGTATCGCCTACAAATCTTCTCCGTTAAGCCATAGTTGTTTACTTCCGATAAAAAGAAACACAGCTCGCAATAGCAAGCCTTTCTCTTTTTCTGATAGCACTTTAGTAGTGAATATATTTTTGCCTCGTACAGGCCCATAGTCTGTTCTGCAAATATAATCTCACAAACGGTACTGCGTTTTCTGTTGTTAATCTCTGAACAGGAAACTATGTCCAAGTGATACTTCCCGCTTGAAAAGAGTTCAAATTTCTCAATGCCTCTGTCAATTTCAGTGCGGTCAACAGTACCACTATTATTCTTTTTGAAGTTCAAAAAAGTCGCTCTACCTTCTCCGATAGCGTTATCTTGCAATGTCATGAGCGATTCCTCATTGTAAACTTCCAATTCAACAATTCTATTATCCAAAGAAGTTACGTCCACATGACAACTCCCAGCATCTATGCTTATTATGATAGCCTGGTCAAACGTGTCAGCTCTTTTAATGACTAAGTCGCACTTATATTTGGTATTGGGAAACATGTAGTCCTTTAGGCACTCAACATATCCATGCTTTTTCAAATCGTATGGAATGTGTTTATCCTTGACGCATTCTTCTTGATTGTAAAAAGTACAAGACGAACTATCGCAACACGACAGGTGTTGTGGTATGGAAATTAGGAAACCTTTAGAAGCGTAGAACTTGGTATAAATTATCTCCTTTGCTGCCTCATGCAAATACAAATCATCTTCACAATGTGGTTGTTCCTCAACATGAGTAAACAGGTAAGAGCCATCATCGTCAACATCTATAGTCATTTCTTTTCCGCAAGCCAAACAATAATATGAATGCTCGTTCATATTAGCCATATCGTCCCTAAGATTTACCAATTGCCCATTCTCATCCTTGGCAAAAGTCCTATTCAAGTGACGATACTCATCATAATAGTCATCATATCTGTCACAATAGCCAGACCCAGAAGCATGTCCAGCTTTTCTATTCAACACGCTAATATCACGAATCCATTTCCTATTTTCTACAGAATTCATAATGAACTCTTTTACGGCAACAGGATCAAGAGAGCATCTGTTTAAGTCAATCTCAATGCAATCAATATGAGCAGAAATAATTTTGCCCCTCTTCTTCGTATCTACTGCGTGTGTACGCTTAAACTCTATCCAAAGACTCTTGTCCTCATTATAACCAATACAATCTGGACGAAGCCTTGTATCTTTATCATAAAACTCTACTTCGACCCTGTCAAAACAATGCTGTTCTCCCAGCCTTCCATCAAATCTGTTTGGGAGGAACACACACTTTGATTCCGACAGTACATCTTTGGCCATTTTGTGAAGAGCAGACTCAACAGCACCTACACAATCAGCCCCGCTTAGATGTGCAAAGTGGTGAATCATTTTTTCTCCATCACCACCATTTTTAGCACATAGTGCACTTTTACAATGAGGACAAACGCATCCACACTCATTGCCATTTGGCACCTCATCCACATGTACCAAATCGCCCTCTTGATTGAGTGCCCATGTGAGGTATGCTTTGCTACTACTCATTGTTTATTTGTTTTATCTTTGTCAAACTTCTCTGGCCAGTAATCCTCTGGCTGCGGATAGTCAATAGGAATGTATCGCCAGTTGAATGGCAGATCCATTGCATCCAAATCCTCTGAATGCATTTCCATTAAATCGTTCTCCACGCTGAAGAGATAGATGTTTTTCAGATAATGAACCAGGACATTGATGGGCGGCCATTGCTTGCGTACTGTAAAATACCACTCGAAGAGGTCCATCTTACCCTTCGACGAGTTGCACTCTTTGCATACCATAATGATATTATCCAAATCGTTAGCTCCACCTTTCGACCTTGGAAACACGTGGTCTTTTGTCAGCTTTGAGGGTTCCATTTCCTTTCCGCAATACCAACAGTAGTTGTTCTCTTTAATCTTTGTGATATTAAATTCAAACAAATCATGGATATTCCAGCGCCCATCCTTGTAAGCCTTAAATGCCTTGGCACGAATCATATAGCACATACGGTCATACCTGGACTTGCCATCCTTCAGCGCATAGTGCAGCATCTGAAGGTTGGCATAAGCGTAGTAAAGGTACTCGCCAAAGTTCTGGAATTCACGAGGCTTCTTGGACATACTTTACTTTTCTATTATTTATCTTAAGAAGCCGTGTTCGTAAACTTTTTGTGCAATTTTCTCTGATAGTCTTCTATGAGCGATACGTAAAGCAGAGTGAAGACGCATGTAATTATCGTCCTCGCTCGTTGAGCTCATGATTTCCTTACCCTTCTTGTCTATCTTCGTTCCTTGAAAATACTTACGTATATCGTAGTAAGATGCATTTAAATCAGCATCTGGCTGTTGGTGATAATACTTCCATAATTCAAGACCCGCATCAAATACGGACTTTGCCTCAGTTGAGAAAACAAGCGGTTGGTCATTTGCCTGATTAGCAGTTTCAAAGAAGTCACTTTGTAATACCTGAGGTCTTTTCTTACCAGAAATGTAATCAGTCATGAAATGGTTTGATAATTCATTATTTATCCCAAGCTCATCCTCCGTAAATGGTTGCCAATAGTTCACACCATACTCAGATTGGATATTATTTGAACCACTAAATAACGAATAAACAAGGCAATCATTTTGAAATTCTATATCAGATGTCCATGTATTATATGGCTCAGTAAACTGATCCCTATCGTTAAGCCAATTCTTCTTTACAGAATGCCTAACAGCAAGATAAATAGCAATCTCTTTCAGATTCATATCTGTCACCTGTGTTCCACGTGGGTGCGGTAGTTGCGACTTATCGTTTATGATGAAATTATAGTTTTGGTTTTGGAAATCACAACCCTTTGCGGACATGAAACCAATTTTCTTTTCACCAGTACGGTTACGAGTGGAAATAATCCAATCGTTAATGGAACGAACACCTTGATTAACGGCAAGACGTTTGGTTCCAATGAGTTCCCCATCCTTATCATAAACGTCAGCCACAATTTCGCCAACAGGTCGTTTGTCATCGGTGTGCCAAGTGAAGAAACCTATGGGGAATTGACCGCCGTTTACGTTATCAAAAGTTTTGCCGGGGACGATAAAGCAACGCCCTGCTTTAGCTCTGAACAGTCTTCTGAATCCTGCAAAATTAGGAGCAACAGGTATCTTCAATTTCGAGAACTGACCTATTATACAACCATTTATTTGCTCGTGAATTCTGATTATAAATTGTGCAAACAATTCACGGCATGATATACCCCATTCGCTGGAATATGCTTTATATATTTTTGAATTTACGGCCACGCCCGTTGCATTCTCTCCAGTTCCTGTGACCGTGGTACTTGTTGCAGCTTCCTTAAATGGTGGATTAATAAAGATTAGAAGTTTCTTTCGCTCTTCTTCATCTCTTAGAATTGCCTGAAGAGCAGGTGGAACTTTTGATTGCATAAACTCCCCCTCATCATTTGTATAATCCAAAAGAAAATCATTTAGAAAATCAAACTGAAAAACATGATTACGATACATATTGAAACCGTCTTCAATACGTTGGTTCATTGTCGCAACATCTGCTTGTTCCAATGTGGATGCCCACAAATTGTTTTTGTTTATGAGCCCAGCCAATAGATTTCCTGTGCCAGCAGCGCAATCCCATACATAATAATTATCCTGCCAATCTTCACCAAGTTCCATTGCAAGATACTCCTGTGCTTTCTCAACCCACTTCAATGGCGTATAATATGCCCCATGATACATCCGTACATTCTGAGGACGCAACCTATCTGAACGTTCAATGATATAGTCTCTATATTCTTCACGTGGTGGGCGTTTATATCTTTGCCAGAACAAGCGATGAGCCATCTGATTGTCATTAAACTGAATATCTGTAAACAAAGGAAGCCCGCCTTGCCGATGTCCCGTAACTACTTTGTAATGATTCAATTTTAGCAGTACAGAAAGATTCTCCAACAATGTTGTGTTTTCTTGTGACATTAAATCAGCCAGAAAAAAATCACAGTCGTAGATTCCTCTTGGTGCCAAATCATCCCAGTCAACAGCAAGTGTAGGTTTCACTTCTTTCAACCAGCGACGGTATATATGAGGGAAATTGTTTTTATTTACATTAATTTTGGATGCCCGCCTTCCTGTCAAGGAGAACTTGTCCTTTATAAAATAGCGTAAACTATCTCCCTGCTGTTCAAAGTTGAAAATGAAGACATGATCCTTCAATGTTTCATGTACCAATTCATAAAGCTGTTTAAACTCTTTGGTTGTGTGATCAGATGGTGCAACCTGCCAATTAAAATCGTTAAGTTCAAACACTTCTGAGACTTCGTCGTAATGCACGAAACCAATTTTCTCAGCGTCAAAAGAACCAAGATAATCAGGCGCCTCAAGTTGATTGAATCGACGATCTTTACCTATTGTGAGAATAAGTTGCACAAATTGTTCATAGATATCTCGTTTCACTCCACGTTTAGCCTCTGCCCACAAGTAAGTGTTATTCTCATAGCCGACATAGAAATCCACTTTACCAGGAATTCCTGTATTATCATAGTTAGAGAACCATTCCTCACGAACTTTGTTCTTGAGTTCCTCTTCCTGTATTGTTCTTGAATAATATGCCATATACTATTTCTTCGTTGTACTCAATTGTACTTTATATTTCACTGGTTTCATCTTGACACCTTCACCATCCTCGAATGGGTTCTTGATAATCCACACTTTGGGGTGCGACGTCAGAATTTCATAAACTATGTAGATGTAATAGTCCTCGCCATACTTCTTCGCAGTCTCATATTCATTCTCTGTATAATAGAAGTCCATGTCGCCAACTATTCTTTGAGTGGCTTTTACTTCTATGTATCGTGGAGTTTTGTCTTTGTTTAAAGACTGTATGTCATAGCCAAAAGCATCGCTTTCGCGAGACACCCATTTGATGAGCTTCTTAGCTTTCGCTTCTGCAATCGACAATTCTTTCATCAGCCTTTGCGTCTCTGCCTGAATGACGATGTACTCACCTCTGTCGCCAAGTTTCTTATATTTCTTGGCTTCCTTCTCATAGTCTGGCGAGGGAGTAGTGGAATGAGGCTTACTTGTAGTTGTCGGTTTTCCACTTGCCAATTGCAAATCAACAAACGAGATATCCTCTAAAGTAGGGAACCCCAACTCTTCGTCTTTTGACTTAACAGCCATCTCCTCGGCTTTAGCTGGCGATTTGGGGTAATGAGAATGAAGAAACACGGCAAACATATCGATGCTCCATTTCTTCATGTCCTTGTCGCTATCCTTGAAAGCCAGCAGCGCATCTCTTTTATACACGACATTCTGTTTAAGCAGTTCTGCCGTATCAAGGTCAAATGACTTTAGGTAGTAGTCGAGATGTTCACTTGAAAAAATATTCAAATAGTCATCTGGATAATACACAGATAGAATCTTGCCCTTCACCAAAGCATTTAGAGGGTTGTTGATGATTTCATCATAATCATGTACTTTTCCTGCTTCCAAAAGGTTCAGGATGGAAGTACGCACCTTCTTAAATGCTTGCTTATAATTTTCGCCAAGCCGTTTTTCAAATCTGTATGTTTGCTGTTCTGACGAATACCAAACTCCAAACTTTGTAGCATATTGGCCAGAAACATTTCCTAGCCCCTTTAACGTGCGCTCAAGAATATAGCAGAAACTTGTTTTACTCTGTTTACCCTGCACATACTCATCAATAGTCATGGAGGCTATTTTCTTAGGATTAAACCTACGAACGAAATCTTCCCTTGCTTTGAAGAGTGGCTTCAGATCTTTCTCCAGAGCATGAAGTCTGAACGTCTGCTTCGCTTCTTGAAGTTCCTGATAGTTCATTTCTCTTTCTCCTTTCTTATTTCATCAAGCGTCTTGCCATTCAGTATGAAATGCGCAGGACCTTGATACTCTTTGTTCTCGCTATCGTTGTCAGGCATATACACTTTACAATATCCAGAAAGTGTGAATATCCGGTGGTCGTATTCTATCGTGTTCTCAGAATTCACCCTCACCGACTCACCATTAGGCGCAAAGGTAACGGTATCGCCTGGCTTCAAACCAATCATCGAGAACTTGAATGGTGGACGACGATCAGTCTTTTGCTTCTTATGTTTTTTAGGCGTTACTGTTTTCTGAGGAGACGGCTGTACAGAAACTTCTGTTGGGGCCACATCTTCAAAATGCTGCTCTATATATTCTCTTAAAGCCTTGAATTTCTCCTTCGAAAGTTTGGTAGTTGATGGACGTTTTCCCATCAGGCCCATACTCATCAGGGCCTCATGCTTCAGTGCAGGACTATGTGTCTCTGCAATAGACCGCACCAGAAAATAGGTCCTGTTGCTGCCCTCGCTATTACTATTACCTGAAGCAGAAAACTCGTCCTCCACGTCCATTGCGGGTGAATAAGGCAGTTGGCTTTCCACCACCTCAACCTTGAACCGCAAGGCACTTTCAGGACGTGCCGCATAGAGATAAGCAGTGTCCCCTTTCTGCACATTCAGGACACCAGCCTTGTGGGTCCAATATATCTGACCGTATTTCTTGAAACAGTCTTCTACTTTGAAGAATTTTGAGTCATAGCAAATCAGCCAAACGTTTCCTTTTCTGTTTGTTGCTTGTGGAGTAACTTTTATAGGAGTGGAAGATACAGGTTGTGCTTCAGCCTCAGGGTTACTCTCAATGACAAACTTCAATCTTGTTTTCAGACTATCTGCCATTGATTGAGGTAGTGAAAAATGCTCCATTATACAATCATAGAGTTGTTGTAGTCCCCCTTGATGGTTACAGTGGCGAAGGAAAGAATTCAGATAGAGATGATCCGTGCAGAACTGCTCTAGCCTCTTACGATCATAATTGCTAAACTTTAGGAGTTCAATGAAGTTTGCACCTGCTTCATTATTGATGGTCCAGTCGATGGTGGTCACGGAGGCTGCAGAACGCTTGCCATCTTTATCTTCCAGATAGAACACTTCCAACTTCTCGCCAAAATAGAGACCAAATCGGCAGTCAGTCAGCTTCATGTAAGCCTCAATCTGCTCAATATCTACCTTACGCTGCTTGTGGTCAGGCTTCTTCAGTTCTAAAATGATCTCCTTTGCACTTTTGTCATTGTCCAGATATAACACAAAATCAGGAATCCATTTCCGACTGTACAATCCGTACTGTTCTTCAAGATTACGGTCATAGCGCGACCATCCCAGTGCTTGCAGGAATCCCTTCACTATTTCCTTTTCGAAGGCCATTTCCTTAACACCTTTGTTTTTGCTGATATCTTCGCAAAACGTATTCCAAATTTGTTTCATCTATGCTCAATTAAAAAATATATTCTTTTTATCGTTCTTTTTATCGTTCCCTTTTAACATTCTTGCTTCTTTCATCTTCGAACCATCAACGAGCCATCTCCGAGGGTATATGCCTGCTTTTGGTTCAGGATTCAGGGTTCATGTTTAACTTTAAGGCGTTCTCCTTCCAACTTGTGACAGACTTGTGACAACTTGTGAAAGAACTGGGGACAAAGCTGGGGACATTATCACCGCCATTTTTACCGCCAACTTTACCGCCATTGTCGTAAGCCCTCAGTATCAGGTAGCCCTTCTTACGCGAACCAGACAGGTCATTGGCAAAGGTAAAGATAGCCTCCTGGAACTTATCCATGTCGCCTGTTGACGTGGTTCGCTCCACACGATAGTTTTCCGTGCTATGCAGCAGTTCTTGTATTTCGTCTTTTGTTATCATTCGACTTATTTCTCTTGATTGAATTCTTCCTGTCTCACCAACTCCTGCACAGGCACTTCAAGCGCATTTGCTATTGCAATGAGAGCTTCAAGGCTGGGTTGGGTGGTATTGGTGACCCACTTTGACACTGTAGCAGGATCCTTGCCAAGTTTGTCGGACAGCCACTTATTGTTCAGGTCGCGTTCTGCGAGAACAACTCTTATACGATTTAACTTTGCCATGATATATTTCTGTTGTTTGACGGCAAAGTTACAAAAAATAATCGGAACAAATGCTGATATACTCAAAAAACTCCATAAATAAGCCAATATTTGATTAAAAGACCAATCTTTTGATGAATACAGGGCAATTATAATAAGGTTGCTAAAGCAAGTGTATGATTCTTGCCATTTTTTGCCACATCAAACTATTATTTCGGTTGATAAATGTTAAAAATGATGGTAATAAAGCTAATAATCGCCTAAAAACCCTTGTTAATTCAAATTTATTTGCTATTTTTGCAGAAATTCTACAAAATCAAGGATAAAATGATACTTAAAATCGAATTTGAAAATTTTTTCTCTATCCGAGATAGGGTGAGGATTGATTTCAGAGCTGCAAGCATCAATACTGCTCTGGCAAAAGAGTTGAATCATAATGTGATGGAGTGGAAAGGTGTGCCTGTGCTAAAAACCGTTGGGCTGTTTGGACCCAATGCTTCAGGCAAGTCAAATATTCTAAAAGCCATCACTTTTTGCTGTAGAATGATTTTAGATTCATATCTCCACAACGAGGGTGTGACTTTCAATTTTGAACCGTTCAAATTCGATGGATGGCAGAAAAAACCAAGCAAATTCTTGATTGATTTTGTTTGCGAAGACGTGGAATATGAATATTCCTTTGAACTGACTCGTGAACGTATTCTCAGTGAAAGTCTGTACTATTATCCCGTTGGCAGGAGGGCTAAGGTGTTTGTACGTGATGCTGATGGTAAATACAGTTTTGGTACTGGTGTCATGGTAAAACCTTCAGATGTTGTCACTAACACCAGTGAGAAGAAACTTTTCCTTAGCTGTGCAAGTTCCATGAATCGTGATATTGCTCAAAAGCTATATCGTTATTTCATGAATCAATTCCTTTTGGGGCTTGTAAATGTGAATGACATGATGGTGTTGGATAGTTTCAATGCCTACAAAAAGGTGATACTCAAAGCACTTGAAATATGCGACACGGATATTACGGACATCGAGGCAAGGAAAGAACAAATGCCAGCTCCTGTGGTTGTCCCTGGCCAAACGGAACTTTCATACAAGTTGGTGGATGTGCTTCGTTTCAAGACATTCCATCGTAATCAAAAGAATATCATGTTCGACATGGATATGGAAGAATCTAATGGTACAAGAAAACTATTCCAGATTCTGATACGACTCCTGGATGTGGTAAAGAACAAGAAGAGCATTATGATGGACGAGTTTGACATGGGATTACACACTCGTCTGGCTGATTTCATTCTCGACTTGATTCATGCTTCAGAGAGCAGTCAGTTATTGTTCACGTCTCACAACACGAACCTTATCGATGTCAAACGACTGAGACGTGACCAAATTGTTTTTGTCAACAAGTCGGAACAAGGTACAACGGAGGTGTATTCTTTGTATGACTTTAAGGATTTCCGTGAAAATATGGATGCCGAAAAGGGATATATACAAGGACGCTTTGATGCTGTGCCTTATGTTGATTCATCGGTATCAAGTATCAAACAATTATTGGAAGACTGAGTATGGCAAGCAAAAGAGAGCCGTCACCATCTTTGCGAATGCGAAAGATCGCCCTTGTCATTTGCGAGGGCGAGACAGAGGTCTGCTATATCAACCTTCTGAAATCGTGGTATAAATCACCCATTAGAATCATTTCGCATATAGAAGGCACAAAGATCACGCCATCGTTGGTTGAGAAGCGTACAAAGGAACTCAAAATCTCTCAATGGGATAAGGTGCACACATTCCTCATGTATGACATGGATGTGCAGGCTATCAATGAGAAACTACGTAAATGTAAGGCAGAAATGCTGCTGAGTAATCCTTGCTTTGAAATATGGTTGCTACTTCATGCCAAAGACCAGAAGGCAGCCATCGAAACGGATGCACTCATCAAAGAGTTGAAGAAAAGTGCTCCTGTGTGGAAGAATTATTCCAAGTCTGCTTTTACCAACACACAAAAGTCTTTCTTGAACGACAACACTGATGTTGCTGTTGCAAGAGCCAAGAATTTACATGAGTTCCAGAATCCATCCACAGGTATTTACAAGTTGATTGAAATGCTGAAAGGAAATGCACGATAGTTGCCTAAAAGCGTAGGTTACCTTCAATGATGGTTTTCTCTGCAGACTTGGTATAATTACGGAAATTATAGGTTAATTCAATGGAAACAAATAACAATATTGATATTTCTGCAGAAGAATTACTTTCTTTGCTGAAGCAACAAATAGACTTTCTT
>Ga0265298_10000217_pt1 | contig 89426 bp, 162 predicted proteins | sample AusTroGonzalo_MG_3_FD_193486 | JGI IMG/M metagenome (GOLD analysis project Ga0265298, IMG submission 193486) | Bovine rumen microbial communities from tropical cattle in Woodstock, Queensland, Australia - Gonzalo_01 | ecosystem: Host-associated > Mammals > Digestive system > Stomach > Rumen ...
TTCCTGAAGTAGAACTAGTGAAAGAAGTTATTCCAGTGCCAATAGCATATAAGTCAGTAAGATTTCTTCTATTTCTAGTTCCTAATAATTCCTAGGTATCAGTAATGGTACCTTGTCCGGTAATATCTAATACTTGAAGATTTTCAAAAGCGTCCTATTTTGAAGTAGTATCATAACCTGATAAACGAAGAGCTGTTCCAGAAACCTTTCCTTGATATTCATTTTCTGAAATGACAGTATAAGGTAATCCAACATTAATTTCTTTTATTGGAGCTCCTAACACTGGATCATAACAAAGTGAAAAGTCAGCACCCTTTAATTTTTCAGATAAGCAACTCATATTAATTCTTTCAATGAAAGTACCACCATATATATACGAAGGATCCTTTGCAGAGAAAGCTGCTGTAGATACATCAAATGTTGCAGGAACACTTCTAGATGCAGGCTAAGTTCCTAAACTAGTTCTACCTTCTTGTTGAGCGATTTTAAAGAATGTACTTGAAGTAGGATATATAGTAATTATATCAGTTCCTACTGGGTTTGTTTCTTTATCAGTAAATAAACGTACTCTATGTTCATTAAATGATCCACAAGACCATTTAGCATCATAATAGTTCATAGAAGTAGAAATCCACCAGTGTCTATGAGATGTACGGGAACCTTGTAACCAAGCTAACCAGTCTGCACCACCATTATCTACATATTTAAAATGTCCAGAATAATTATACATAGTTTCAGACCATTTTTCTGCATATTCTTCATCAAACATTTTAATAATATTATCATAGGTTAATCCTGCACTATACAAAGCTTGAGATACTTCTGGAACCAATCTATTTGCCCAATAATCCCATGCTTCCAAACAGTCCCATAATACATTAGATGTAGTAAGGGTTCTACCAGAGAAAGCATAAGTTGTAGTTCCAGGTTCAAATTGATTTCTATCCATTGGAGGATTTAATATCAAAGCACCTTGGTTAGTATTACCAAGAGCAATATCCATATCCCAAGGCTCATAGTGCCAATGCTAACCATCATATGTTTTTAATTGAGCATTACGTTCAACAGAGTCTACAAGACCAAAACGTAAGAAGAAAATGTAATAAGCAGCAACTTTATATAAATCTAAATGGGCATGAGCAGTTGCTTCAAAAGCTTTCTATGTTGAAGAATAAGTTCCTGCATTCCACCACTAAGTAGCTTTATTATAATTGTTTTTGCAATCAGAAATCCATTTTAAGAAATCTATAAATGGTGCTACTTTTGTTTGGAATTTAGAACCCTAATCAAATTTTGTTTTTCCTGCTTTAGCATCATCTTCAGCTACATCATCCTCATCAGGATAAATCATTTCAAAATAGTCTTCCCAATAATAATGGTCAGGCTATCCTGCTAAAGTATATTTTATATCAGTACAAGTATGGGTTACTCCAAATTCATCTGTTACATTAAAACTCATATAACTTGATAATGGAGCATTAGGAACAACAACCTCAATTCTTAATACATCTTTATTATCCCAAGCTAAGTTTTCTTTAGTATCTTGTTTTCCTAAAGGACCATTTTTAGTATTTTCAGTTCTTAATACAAATGGATCATTTCCAGTTCCGAAATAGTAAATACTTCTTTCTCCATAGGTATAGTCAGATTTTTTATCATCCATAAATACATACTATCCTAAGAAGTGTAACTAATCGTTAGGTCCATTCTAGTAAAATACTGTGCAAGGGAATGAATCCGGAGCATTTCTAATTATATATGGGAAAGGCTTACTTGAAATCTAAGCCCAAGTTTTTCCTTCACCCTTTGCTCCAGAACCTAATCCTTCTATCCAACCAGTTTCGTGTAAATCCTCATCATCGTGAGTTACTGTATAACCAGAAGCAAATAATTGAGGAGCAGTTCTAAGTCTATATATAGGATTTTCTCTAGTACCAAAATTTGCATTGTACCAAGTATCCTAAATAAGTCTTAATAAACCTCCATTATGTACTCCAGAAGAGTCTGCATAGTTGGCTTGAAGAACAAATTTATTTGCTGGAATAGATCCAGTCTTTGACATATATCTATTTTTATTTAAACCCTCTGCTCTTTGTGCATCAGATAAAGTTATTGAAGTAGTAACATTAGTTTCTTTGGCTTTATTAGTCCAAATCTTCAAAGAAGTAATAGGATAGTTCAAAGTAGACTAACCATGTTTTCTAATCATACCATTAGTTACTGTAAAATTCTTGGTAGGATCAGTAATACAGTTTCTTTCTATATTAACAGTAGAAGTACTTTCATCTTTTCCACTAGATTGTTTTAAGATATTAGTAAGGTCACCTGTAATAAGAATAGTATCTACTTTATTCTTTACACTTAAATAATCAATAACTCCATTATTATAAATATCATTTCTATTTAAAATAGTTGCTTTATTATCACTATCAAAAATAAAATTCTTTAATTCATCATCAGCACTAATAGCTCTTGGATAACATCTTATACTATATACTCTAATTCCGGAGGAAGCTCCACCTATTTTAAATATACCTAAGTCAGAAGTAAAACTAGCTGCGGCTCCATAGTTTTTAGCTCTTTCTAGAATACCATTGTTAACAATAAATACTAAGTTAGAGTCTACATTTCCAATAGATACAGGATTAAATATAAAAGCTAGTTTTATTCTTTCATTTGCTTTATAGTTAGTATGTATTATATGGTTTATACCGCTATATACTCCAGCTTCATTAGTTGAAATTTTAATATGACCACCATTAGGATCTCCTATAGTTATTAATAAGTCCTCATCATTTACAACTTTTTCTGGTTTAAAATCTATTTCAATAGTTCTACCCTGTCCTGCTAAATTATACTATGAAGGAATAGGACAGAAATTTATCATAGCATAAGAGTCTATTCCAGATGTTACGAAACTATTATCATCCCATCCAGAATTATTATCATAATTAATTCCATAGAATGAAGTAGTAACACCGTGAGTAGCATCTTCCCATCTATTTTTATCTACAGATTGGTTAGATTTACCATAAGCAGATAATTTTAAATCATAGTTACCTATTTCAACAACAGCTAATGAGCTTTTAGAAACATTTATTGGAAATACATCTATTTCACTATTTCCTGACATAGCTACTAAATAGGTTTCCTATCCTTGTTCTGTATAGAAATCTGGAATAAATTTAAGGTCTTCACCTTTAACTTTATTTTGTCCTTGTAAAGTAGTTATTGTATCATAAGTAGTTACATCATTAACAATTTTTTTTACTACCCACTTAATATCAAGATTCTATTCAGAGGTTTCTCGATCAGTATAATATGCCCAAGGAAGTGAAAAAGAATTATACTATTGTGCTTGTATAATTACTCTTCCATTATCTTCTGTAACCATTTTTGTATAAGGAGTAGAGTATGCAATATTTACAAATCTATTAGTAATACCAATAGTTTTAGATGCTACCACAAAATCAAAAAATAGTACATTACTATAATATACAGAAGCAGAACTCTAGTCATACATTTTTGCTTCAATCTTAAACATATGTTTTATATGGTCAATAGAAGTTTCATTATAATTAAAAATATTTTCTATTTGGAATGTATGAGTAGGATTTGTTTCAGTATTATTAATAGTCCAACTGGCTACAGGAGTTCCTGATGGAGAAGTGTCACTATCTCCATGAATTCCATATACATTTACTTCCAAAGTTAAATTAGTATTACTTCTTTTAACACTAATTGGAACTTCAATTGGAAGATCTGGATTCCAGTGATTTGCAAAATTAAAAGTACTCTCTAATTCAAATTCTATTAAATATATTGGAAAAGAGACAGAGTTTGCAGCACTAGAGTTATTAGCTTTCATAGTGATAATTATATTATTCTGTCCAATTGTTAAATAATCATAAATATTTTTATTAATAGGATTTGTAGGAGCATTTAAGAAAGAAGTATCTTTTCCTTCTGATTCTATGTGATCTACTCCATTAGAATCTGTAATTTTATAAGTTACTGTAAAAGAGTCCGATTCATATATTGTAGATCCCTATTGTTCTTTAGAAAGATATACGTTAAATCTTAGCCAAGCAGCTTCAGATTCTGTATCTCCATTTATAATATATCTTGGGTTGGGAGTGAGTCCTGTATATGACATAACAACATCACTAGGTCTAACGAAATTAAATAGTTCTAGTTTTTTTGATGCGTCAGGATTATAATCTGCACTTCCAACAGTATTCATTCTAATCCATTTATCTCTAGTAGCTTCACTACTAAAAAGTCTATATAAGCCTTCCACCGTATCTTCATAATATACGAAAGGCTTTTTCAACCTTGACTGTATTAATTCTCTTATGGATCCACCAGATACAGGCAAACCTCCAGTAGAAGATACTCTAGTTTTCTATTCTTCTTCTAATTCTGAGGTATCCTCTCCAGTTACCCAATCAACATATTCATCTATATAGTTATTAAATGTTTCCATAGTTAATTTATATTATCCGTCCAAGGTGTATCATCTGTCCATGGATATTCGTCTATCCAGTAGCCGTTATAATAGCAAGAAAGAATAATCTTTTCTTCCTCTTCTTTTTTGATAGGCCAAATTAATCGTCCACGCATGTAAATGGATAATACAGTATATCCATTTACATGCATTGCGGCGATATCATTTTTTCCTTGTTTTAACATAAGAAATTAAATTGCTGCCCAAGGGCCTTGATTATTAGCTTTCATGGTTTTTAGTTCACTAATAATTTCTATAATGTCTCCTAGTTCTACTTCTTTAATAGATACATATTCCTCTGAAGCAACTGTTTGACATCCTGTTCCATTGAATGCATAATCCTCGAATTCAATATTTTGTATAGTGTTAGTTGTAGCTACTCCTAAACTACTTGTATTAGAAGCAGTATTACTACTATCGTTGGTATATACTGCAACAGCTTCTCCTAGATTCTTCTTAAGGACATTTTCACTTCCTTTAGTACCTGTTTTATAAATAGTAGTAGTAGTTACTGTACCACTTACAGATTGAGTTGCAATAAAGCAAGTATAATCTGCAGGAAGTCTTGTTCCATCTGCAAAATAAACAGGAAGTCCATTAGCATAATTAGAAGGAGTTAATTCAGTAACCTATTGATCATCTAAATAAAGATGTTTAACAGGAATTCTAAATTTACCTGCAGTGTTATCAAAGAATACAGATTCTTGATAGTTATTTTGCAACATCATCTTAATCTTAGTAGGATTAGCTGAAGCTTCCACATTTAATGAAGCAGTTAATTTATTAGTTAAGAATACTACATCTTGAGTAGCACCAAAATTAACCATGCCACCTGTTTTATCTTTGTTAATTGCATTAAATCTAATTTCAGGAGCTTCACACTTAATAGTGTCTCCAGAAGAAATTACAACATCTCCATATTTAGCATCTAAGTCTACTTCTTCTTCAGCTTCTACAGAAATCTTAGGAGTGATGTTTCCACTTAAACGATAAATACCATTATCACCATCAATTAAGAATGGAAGTTTGGTGTCAATTAAATCGCTAAGTTTTGCACTACCAGCAGTAATAAGTTTCAATTCATCTTTAGTATATATTCCTGTCTTATCAACAGTAAACGTTAATTCACTTCCAGAAGGTTCTCCTTCATAAGCAATAATTTTATAATTACTAGATGCTGAAATTTTTAAATTCTTTTTAGAAGATAATGAAGTTTCAATGAATTCATTATTTAATGAAGCAGCTGATTTAATAATTGCTTCAGTAGTAGTTTGTGCATCTTCTACATCAACAAAATCATAGAAATCATCAGCAGGTTCATAAGTTTTTAAATCCGCTAATGTTTTAGCTTGATTATTAGCTGTATTATTCTTTTTATATTTTAAAGCACCTGTTGCTGGTAGACCTTGTAGTCCATTTTCTCTTTCATCTATAATATCTTTACCAGAAGCCTCAGTTTCACGAACAGCCATCTTCCAAATACCATCTTTCTTAAAACGATATTCGTCAGTAAAGAGAGAAGTTTTCTATGTATTAAAAGTACCAAATTCTAGTCCATCACCACCACCATGTTCAAACTTAATCTTGTTCATGTTACCATCACTATCATAACCTTTAGGCTATAAAGCAATTCCACCATGTTTTTCACAACGTAAGTCAATAGCTTGAGCACGTACTTTTAAATAACCTCTTTCATCTCTTTCTGTTTCTTGTCCAGAATCTAGGGTATTTCCAGTAAGAATTCTTACATCTAATGTTTTAGCATCAGAAGCTTTAAATAAAGGTTGATTATCAATATCTTGACCAGTATTTTTATCCTTTTTTCTAGTAGCAGCTTTTGGATTATTTGCAGTTCCAACAGCAAAATCAATTTCTCCAGCTACTATCTAGAACTTTACTGGATTATCTGAATCATCAATATTCTTTAATACAACCTTATCTCTTTTCTTAGGTTCTCTATGATGAGAACAGAATTGGATATCATCACCAGGTTTTAAGGCAATATCTCCATAATTTCCAGTATATCCTTGTGGACTCTTATTGTCCCAAGCTGGTTCTATATTAATATTTTTAGTACTTCCTAAAGTAATATTACCTTTAGCACTTGCAGTAATAACACCAGAAGTATCAATAACAACAGCTTCTCCACCTTGAGAAGAACCACCGCCTCCTCCTGTTCCATTATTAGCAGCATCAACCAGTTCGTCAACTTTACTTACAACCTAGTTCCACTCTGTAGCTTCAAGGGTATCTCCTGTTCTTTTATCCTAAAAATTTAATTTATTCATATATTTTATTGTTTAAATTTTATTGGAAATCTACTTCCAACATAATAGTTAGCTTCTCCAAAAGTTAATGGGAAAGTTCCTCCAAAACGAGAAGATTTGTTAGAATTATCTCCACCTAATACGAATGGGAAAGTATCTCCAAACTATGAGGCATTTATTTCTCCACCTAATATAAGTGGGAATGTATCTCCAAATACAGAAGTATTTTCTGTAAAATCTACTATTAAGTATAGAGTATTTTTCTCATATGATTGCAATGCATCATACTATTTCTAAGAAATTAGTCTATGATAAAGTCCTCCTGAAGGATTATTTTCTATATTTCTTAATCTATTATCTAAACTATTTTCTTTATTTTGAGCTCTATCAGTTTCATTCTAAAGTCCTTCATGTAAGGTAGCAAGTTCTTGTCCAATGTTTTCGGGAATATCTTCTCCTCCATGCCCAATCTATTCTTGTAAATTTTGAATACTCTATTCCAAATTAGAATATACTCCTTGAATATTACTCTCTAATATATTCTATAAATTTCTTAAATCTGAAAATTTTGAATACTCTGTTAAATCTACACTATTATCATAAGTTTCAGATTGTTCCCATCCTATTCCTTCAGTGTATCTATAAATATACCAATCACCATTGACATTTACTATAGCCCAATCTCCTGTTTCTCCAATAGGATAATTTCGTATTAACTAATCATATGAAGAAAAATATCCCTTAGACTTTTCATCTTTGGGTTTTATTTCTTCTAGCTTTCTTAAAAGCTCAACCATTGTTACATATCGGTTAAGTTCCTAAAGAGTAGCTCTTTCACTGATTAGCTATAGTAAATAATCAATTTCCTGTGTAATACCTAAATTATCTAATACTCTATTTTTCTCTTCAGTAGTTCTAAATTCAGAAAGAAATTTCTCTTTGATTAAATAGTTTAGTATTCCTTCTCTTTTAGGTATACCAATGTTTTGATATTTATTCCTATTAGTATAATACTAAAGATTTTTATCCATTTTCTTCTATTTCAACTAATGAAATTTCTTCTAAAAGAAACTCTAAATCTGGACGTATTCCACATTCTAAATTATCTATTATCTCTAAGTATTCACAAATTATTTTATTTTTTAATTCTCTTAAATCGTTTACAAGAGGAAATAATTCAGGAAGTCGTGGAAATTTAACGTCTTTTACAACTTTTACCTTTTCCGGAATCTTAAATTCAAAAGGTTCTGGAACAGGGTTACATCCACATCTGTTCATTTACATCCACATTTAGAACGACTTTGAGGATCTTGACAAGAGTTATTACATAACCCATTACATCCCATGATTCTCTCTAATAATCTTTCTGCTTCTTCATATTGGTCTACTTCAATCATAAATCGAATAGCACTTAATGCCGACCATACTAAGTCCCTATTATAAACTAAATTATAATCTAATTTAGGACTTCTACAAACAGAATTCTATGTGTCAAATATCTAGTAACACATATTTATAAAACATCTTCTTAATCTGCAAGTTTGGAAATAATAATCATAAGTTACTTCTATTCCAGTAACTTCTGGATTAAGTTCTATTAATTCTTGTAAATCTACTTCTTCATTAAAATGATAAAAAGCATCATTATAATAATAGTATTCCAATGCTGTGTTCTTAGGAACTTTCATTGTAACAAGAGTATAGAATCCATCCAATCCTAAATCAAAGATAACTTGCTATTCTTCGGAAGTTTTTATAAATACCTAACTAGTTGTTCCTGTTGTTTGATTTAATTGTAATACATATACAAAAGCATAATTAATATCATAATTATCCTCTTGTACAATTGTATTACAATTATTATCATGAATTATTTTATTGCAGTTCATACGTTTTTAACTTCATCATTATAAGGATTTCCATCATATAACTACATAAGCTCTATTTCAGTACGTTTACTATCATTCTCTGCTTGAGACTCTTTAAACGTTCTATCAGTTTTATTCTTATAATCATCAAGCTAGAATTGCATTTGATTCTTTTCTCTTTCTATTTGAAGCTTAGCTTCATTAAGAGATTCAATTTTGCTTTGAGCTTGTTGAAGTTGTTGTTGAGCTTGTTGTAAATTATTCTGCAATTCTTCAACCTATTGTGTAAGTTGCTATATCTAATTATTTTCTGCTTTCTATTTCTTAATGGATTTTTTAACCATTGACTTCATTTCAGTCAAACTCTTTGCCGTCATAATATCCATTAAAATATCTGGAGATACAATTCCTCCTTTTATAAATTCTGGAACAACTGCTCTTATTTGTTCCATCTCCTTCAATAATTCTGAAGAAGTAATTATATGTATATCGAAATCAGTAACTGTAAAATACTTAGGAAGAGCAGTAAAAATCTTTTGTAACTTATTACCTAATATTAATGTTCCTGTTAATCCATCTTTATAAACTATTTTAGCACAATTTAATGCATCTAATAAAATTTCTCTTGTTATTAAATCCATTTGGTAATGCCATTGCTTAGTAACTATAAATGAATTATTAATTCCAGTTTGAACATTAGTTACCGCATCTCTCTATTGGATTCCATTTAATCTTTCTCTGAATACTCCAGTAATTGAAGATGTAGTTTGTTCTACAGAGTCAATAGCTAATTGAATAGCCTGGATAGCTTGTACTTTAACAGTATCATCAAATCCATTGAACATGGTATTTAAAGGAGCCTGTCCAGTATTTACTTGACCTTCTTGAGAAGTATCAATTAATGCAAGTCCAGCTTTTTTATAAGCCTTCCATTTCATTAATCTTTCAGATAAATCATCACCAAGAATTGCAGGAAGAGTTGGAAGATTTACAAAATCACCAACAGAACCAGATTGTGCTATTAAATTATCTCTGTAGAAATGTAAAAGGTCATAACGATCTTGAAGAACCATACATTTTTGAACCATAGAGAAAGGTTCTCCTCCCCTATTATTAAACCATACTCCGTTTACACTAAGAGTAGCTTTATTAGGTTCATCTTTAGTTCTTACAACTTCTTTATCTAAACCTTTTAATACATAAATTTCTGAACCAATTCTTACTGTAGAATATCTCTATTCAACAAAGTTTTTATCAGTTTCTATCCATTCAACTTCATATACAGGAATTAAATCCTTATTATACCAATGTTGTTCTGGATATCCTGGAGTAACTTCCTCTCCAGCTCTTATTCCATCAGTTGCAGGAGTTCCATCCTAATTGTAACTTCTGACAAAATAAGAACCAGTAGTTTCTAAAGCATCTGTCCACATTTCTTCAATCTTGGCCAGATCGTTTTTAGATAAATCTTTTCCATATTTACTAAGAATCTAGTTTCTAGTTAGATAAGTTCTAACTACAACTCTATAAGATTCATTAATATATGGAGAATCATAGTTTAAGTCTGGAAACACATTAAGTGGATTTAAACATTCAATGTGTATATTTTTACCAGAAGAAGAAGGAAGAACTCTATAAAAAGTGAATCCAGAAACCAATAAATCTATAAATAACTACTTTAATTTAGTTACTAGATCAACATTTCTAGACTAAATGATGTATTCAACAACATTTTGTCCAGCTATTTCGTATTCAGAAATAAAGTTTTCATTAATATCTTCTATCAATTTGTCCAACTATTCTTTTATATTTAGATCTTGCATATCCTTGCTTCCTAGTATTCGTAAGAGATTATTTTTGAGATTCATTTGTAGGAGATTTGCACATTCAGAAGCAATTTGTATTTGTCTTTCTCTAAATATATTATTAATAGTTACAGTATCTTTACAAGAAACCTTTGGTAGAATTGGAACATCTAAATATTCTCCTACTAAAGCATCAATATGTTTCCTAATTAAAGGAATAAACTCAACCGCTGTTGGCTACCCAATGCCAAAGTTTTCTTCTAAGTATTTAAACTATTCCTTATCTCGTTTACAGTTATAATAATTATAAGCTTTCTTTATAGCTGTTTTTTCCTAAACAAGTTCGGCAATAGCTAAATCAGTTTTGCTAACAAGTTCTTCTTTCTTCATCTTCTGGATAAATTTTAACTCCTCTAAAGAATTTTACTCTATGTAACTGTCTAGAGACGAGTTCTTGTTCAACAAATTTTAAAAAATCTTCTGCAGTTAAATCTGCAGACATTTGTATTACGGGTTTATCTAGATTATCAAAGTCTAATTCAACTTTATAACCTGTCCCACCCTTCCCTAATTTAGTCACCTTAACATGTCCAGTGTATTTACATTTATATTTACACTCAATCATATTAACAATGGCTTCTTCCATTTCGTTCATCTATATCTAGGATTACTTGTTATATTAGATCCTGGAATATATCCAGTATTAATTTCTCCTTTAACTTCAAATTTATTTTGAGAAGGAATTATTCCATATCTCTTAACTCCTTTCTCATCAATATAATAACCAATATCTCTAAGTCCTTGTCCAACAGGTTTATACTCTCTTGGAATAACATCATTTAATTCTTCATCTCCGACTTCCGCCATTTGACAGGCTGCCACCATATCAAATTTTCCTTTGTTTTCGTCAGTATAAAGATTTAACTATTCTAAGAATTCTATAAACCAAATATTGTGGCAATAATCTTCTACATAAGAAGCAACTAAGTCAGTACCATGTTCAATCATAGCTGTAGTAGCTGTAGTACCATACTAGTTATTATTTCTTCTTCTTTCATCTCCTCCATAACAAGCTCTTGGACGTCTCATAAAGAAATGTGCAAACTTATTATCACGAGCATAAGTTAAAACAGATAAACGTGTAGCCTCTATATTTGCCTTTGCTTGATAATACCAAAGCATTGCCATAGTTTGTTTATAAGCATCTCTAATATCATCAGGTCTATCAAGATAATAAGCTACATAGGTAGGCTCTTTCATTCCATGTACTCTTCTTTTTATCATAGTACAGAATTTAGATGGGTCTCTAGTCTAAGTAGAGGTTTCAGCCTAACCTATATCAATACCGTCTATTCCAGCTACATATAAATTCTAAATTATAGGACTACCATCTTCCCATAAAGGATGTTCTAGTATCCTAACTGGCCCATTTGGATTAGGTTTAAATCTAACTCCAGTAATAAACTCTCGTTTTCTTTCAGGACCAGAATAAATAAATTCCATATATCCTCTCTAAATAGGTGGAGCCTATTTTTTAATTCTAATGGAAATTATTTGTTCAGCTATTTTAAGTTTGTTAAATTTATTAACACCTTCAGCTGCAAAGGCTTCTTCTGCTGTAAAACATTGCTCTGCTTTATGTTCAAGAAGTGTTTGTGGGTCAGTAATATCTGCTCTTCTCTACTCATAATGTTCTCTTTGTTTCTTCATCAAGTATTCTCCTCGACTTCCAACAAATTTAGAGTTATTCATTGATATATAAGCAGGAATAAAGTAAGCAGTTTCTACCCAATCCCCATCTTCTGTATAGTTGTGTTTAAAAGGGAGTACCTGGAACATTTTAGGATTATAATAAACCTTTCTAAGTCCTTCAAGGTTAGGTCCAGCATCTCCACCAGTTCCTACTGCCGCAATAATACCTATTTTATTACCACCAACAGTAACAAGTTCTTCTGCTTTTATAAAAGATCTTTCTAATATAGGATTAGAACCAGACTCCTCAAGAAATAGGAAACCTACACGGTCACCACGCATTTTTCTATCTTTGTCTACAACTATACCTTCAATCTAAGACATAAAACCTGTTTCAATTTTTTGTCCATTTACTACCTTATAGTGAGAGGCTCTTTTCTTAGTAGCAGTATTAATTACCTATCTAAGTTTAAGCATACCTCCCTAAGTATTATCATCAGTAAATGTTATTCCAGCATTAATTTTATCAAGAGTTTTCTTAACATAGTTATCATCAAATGCTGTTAACAAACATATACTATTTTTAAAACAGTTAAAAAAGTTATCAAATATAGAAGCATGTATCTCAGAAAATCCACAACCACGGTTTTTCATTACCGTCATATTCTTTCTTAATTTTCTACATAATTCAAAATAATGAAAGAATTCATACTAATAAACAAAGAATCTTGGGAAGATAATAGAACGGCTATCACCTGCAACCTCTTGTTCAGTATTAGGTAATTGATAATAGTTTAGGAAGTAATAGTTAAATCCTGTAATCGTATAGCCGTTAACTGTCATTCCTTCTTTACATCTTCTATATTCTTCGTTCCAGAAATCTCTATAAAGTTTTGAACCAGGATAGTATGAACAATACTATTCTGTATCTAAAAATGTTTCACGAGCTTCAGTAAACCATGAAGGATCAAAATCTAATCCTTCTGTTTCTGTTATAGGTTTATAACCAGTTAATTCGTAAGAAAGTCTTTTATCGAAATAAGGTACAGGGTCGCCTATTTTAACATCCCATTCACCTTCTCGATGTTCTACAGTAGTCTCTGGTTTAATCTCTTCTATTTGCTGTTGAAGTTCTTCTTGTTTTTGTTTAACCTCTTCAACTATAGATTTGACTTCCTCAGGAATTTCTGGCATTTTACGTGGGCGGCCTCTTTTCTTTTTGACCTCTTCCATTAATCAGGCATAAATCCTTCAACAGCTCCACCACGTATTTGACTTTGCTCCATAACTTCTTTCTTAACAAGAGATTCAATTTGTTTAAGAGTTTCAATCTAATCAGCAGCTTCTTTCATTGAAGCTTGAACATCTTTAACTTTAATAAGGTATTTACCCTATTCATCTTGTTCTTGTAAGTCTACATTATGGAAATAGTCTATAATCTTATCAGTTACTTCCTAAGCAGCTTGAAGTAATCTAACATATCTATTGGAATCCTATAGTGCTACATACTTTCTACAAGCGGCACGAAATTCTGGATTATTCCATTCTTCCTCAGTAATATGAGCGTCTTTTAGAGCAGCTTCATGTCTTTCCTAATTACTATAATTAGCATAAGGTGATTTCCAATCAATAGCTAAATATATATAGGTAAATTCTCTATCAGCTCTAACATGGTCTAATCCTGAAGGATCCTCTTTACATTTATTTCTGGAAGGTTCTAATAATTTCTTAAATTCATCAATTAGAACTAAATCAGCAGTTACTAATTGAGCTCTTCCAGTTTTCTAATTATAATCCCATATATTCATATTTACATTAACATTTATAAATTAATTAATATTTATTAGTGGTTCTTTTGAATCCAGCAGTTTTAGATGTAGCATCATCAAATTTCTAGAAAATTCCTGTTCCCATATTTGGACGAGTCTAATCTAAACTTTTTACTCGCAAAGGAGTATACTCTCCAGGAAGTCTTCTTCTAATATTTGTTATAGATGAAGCTGCTCTTTGCGGAGTTATATTACCTACCCATCTTCCTAAATATTTATCAGGATCATACATCATTACTTTCATAACATTAGCTCTTTCTTCTGGAGAAAGTTTATCAAGAATGTTATTAATATTTAATCTTGAGGCTTTTGTCATTTTATATGCATCAAATAATTCCTAATAATTTGGAAGATCTGGAACTTCAATTTGTGCAGAATAACCGTTACCCTATTTAATTGTCTTAGGTCCTGTTGCTATAGATTTTGGTTTAACTACTTTAGAAACAGTTTTTGCAGCTTTCTATGCTTTCATAGCTTTAACCATTTGCAAAGCTTCCCAAGCATTTTTAGCTTTTACAGGTCCAGGAGCAGTTCCAGTATATAAATAGGGATTGTTAGAAGTTTTACTTTTTTCTTCAATAAAATTATAAAGATCTGTTAAAGGAAAGTTTGAATAATTTCCTGCTCCTTGAGGAATAGGATTATAATAATATTCTCCGTTTATACCTCTACCATTTATTCCTCCCCTTATAGTACCTTCTTGATAAAAGGGATTCCGTTTAAACTACCTCCCTTACGATGCATTTTAAATTGAGCAATAACAGAACCTTCTTGGTGTTTCTTTATTTTAGAACCACATTTATTTTTTCCAATTCCTTTATTATCTTTTAAAGCTTGGTCTGTTTGGGTTTTAGCTTTTGGTCCAGAATTTTCTTGTCCTTTCTGAATATCTTTTCCAACTACTATTTGTCCTTTTCTCCATTTATCTTCTCTCTTTTTCTTTTCTTCCTCAGCTTTTTTTCTATTTTTATTAGCTTCAGCAAGTTGCATCATTTTATTTCCATATTGCATTTTAAATTTGGCAACTGCAGAACCTCCACAATCTTTTTTTACTTGACCGCCATCTTCTTTCTTCTTGCAGCCACAACCAACAGAACCGCCTTTCTTATAATAAACTACTTCTTCATCTTCAGCACATTGATTCTTCAAAGATTTGAAGTAATTTAATTTAGCACCATGAGCGGCTTTTTGAGCTTGTGCTTTAGAAGCTTGGGCCTTTTCTTTTTGGTATTCAGCATAATATTTTTTTACTTCATCCTAATTCTTTGGGCTATATTTCTTAGCTTCTAGCCATTTCTTAAAATTTGCTAATTCCTTCTATTCTTCTGGAGAAAGTTTTTTGTTATTATCCATAATTAATCGACTAAGATTAAATCTTTTGTAGAGAATACTGCTTCTTGTAAAAAGCCGTTCTCTGTAAACCATCTTACCTTTACTCCTTTAAGTAAGGCATTTTTATCGTCACTTCTAATTATAGAGCGTTCAACTCTATATACCAACATAATAGGTTTATTTGGTATGTCCTGGCGAAGGGTTACCTTCTAGCCAGGAACAAAATAAATCTTTTCATCCATCATTATTTATTCTTATTAAATCTTTCTGTTAAACCTTCATTTACAACTGCAAGAACTCTATTTTCACATACAAGGTGTAAGTTCTGCTTATAGAAAGGAACTGGAACTGCTGAGTTCTTAGTAAAGAAAATAGTATCATCAGGTTGACACCATTTACATTCAGGACCAACTTCCTGAATAACTCCTACCTTAATAAATTGTTCTTCTTCCTCAATTTGTCCATTATCAGTGTTTTTATACTGAGGAGCCATACCTCCCATATCAAGAATAAGTCCAGATTTAGAATCACGAACAATTCTTTGGAAAGGATTGTCTTCAAATTGTTTTACAAGAACATAATTACCAATAGGCATGATTTCGATGTTAGCCATATTTTCATTTACTTTCTTAGCAAATTCTTCTACATTAGTAAATTGTTTGTCAATTTTTTCTGTAAACTTATCAACTTCTTCATTGAAGTTTTTTACATTGCGTTGTTCAATAACGTCATCTGCTGTAGTTCCATCTAAAGTCATAACTCTACTTGTACTTTCACCTGCTACATGCATAGCAATTTTTTCATTCTCGCTTAAAATTGGATGTTCCATATTACCATTTATTCATTAAACATTTCTCGGATTCAACGCTTACTTTACTTTTTATTATACAACCGCATTGATCACATATATATGAGCCCATGTATTTTATTCTATGCTCACACTTATTACAAATATCTAGTCTTCTTCTTTGTTCATCTGAAGTGTAACCAGTTAAGTTCCTCCAGTTACCTACTATTATATTTCGTAATTTTAGAAAGAGATTCATAATTTTAAAGATTTCACTTTGTTTCACAAAGTAAAAATTACCACTTACCAGCAACACAGTGGTTACTAAGATTTCTCATCTTTATTAATATATGACAACCACAACCTCTGATATATCCTGCTTTTGCGGAAGTTGAAACTTCATTAGTGTCAGGATTTAACCAGAGTTTGGGGTTGCAAAGACCTAAAGCAGGACTATATATTGGACATTTTTTACATATCTCTTTACGTTCTTCAATACTCTATTCGTGCATACTTAGCCTTTTGTTTTTCAAGTTTGTTTTGTTTAGCATAATGCTTAAGCATCTTTTCCACATCATCTTTTAAATAAGAACAGTGGTATAACGTATTCTTTCCAGAGTGGTCATAGTGATTTAAAATCAAATCTTTAATAACAAATTCTGGATTTAGTTTTTGAAGCATCCAAGCATAGGTGGATAATTGCAACTGATAATGATTAAAGTTACATTCATCTAAATGTCCTAAAGGATACTTCATTTTATCAGCACAACGATTTGCACTATTATAAAATCCTTTTAAGTCTATTTTAGCGTTAGTCTTATGGTCTATGATATAAATATCATTTCCATTTTTTACTATAAGGTCTATCTGTCCTGCTAGGTGTAAATCAATTTTAGGATTGTCATAATATATTAAGTATTCAGGATACACTCCATAATCTAAGTTTAAATCAGTATAGTCTTTTTTACATACAAACTTTCCACCAATTCCAAACTTTTTTAAAGTAATATTAGAACCTGCATCATAGAATGAATGTTCTAATTGAGCATGAATCTTAGTTCCTCTTTCACAAGCAATTCTATTTGTTTCAGTCCATTCATCGAGTATATCTTGTTGAACCTTATTTAAATCCTCTTGAGTTATATTATATACTTCTAAAAAATCTTTAGGTATTTTATGATTCTTCCAAATACCTCCTTTTTCTTTCTTCCAGTCTTCTGGATTCATTATTCTTTCTAATGCTTTATAAGCACTAACGAATTCCTTATCAAATTCTTTTCCATACTTTTCAATCAAAGTAGTTACTGAAATATATTTGATAGTAGGATCATTCAAATTTCCATAATAATGGTCTGCTTCTCTAAATCCCACAGAACCATTAATTTTATCATACTGCATTTCCATTAAACATATAAATTTTTCATTACTTAGAATTATCTTTTATATACTATAAAATTCCTTCAACGTGAAGTCTTACAATAGCATGAAAGCCTTCATCACTGAGTAAATAATCTACATCTTTTTTATTATCCTAAAAAAAGTTTTCCGTTAGTACCGCAGGACAATTAGTATTTTTAAGAACATATAAATGAGCTTCTTTATCTGGATCTCCATCCGAAAAATCAGTTCTCATTTTAGCGTCCTTTAGATTTGTTTTTGCTGCATTATATAAACAGGTTGCAAGCTCATCAGCTTTAGTTTTACCAACTGATGTAAAAACTTCCCAACCTGTTCCCTCATGCCATTTACCGTCAGAACCGGAGGCATTTACATGTATAGAAACATAAATACAGTTTTTGTACTGTTTTACTAATTCATTAACAACTTTACATCTTAAACATAATTCTTTTGATTGAGATACTCCTAAGTCATCATCTTCTACATCAATAAAGACTTTATATCCCATATCTTTAAGAATCGCTGCAGCAGCTTTACAAACTTCTCTAGAATATTTATATTCTCTAAATTTTCCATCTGGAGAACCTTTTCCTAAGATGCTTTTCTAATGAGCTGTGCCAAAAACAACTGTAATCATTTCTTATTGTTATAATCTAATAGTAAAGCTAACTTCTAAATATGTGGTAAAACTTTTCCTGTATAAATGTATCCATATTTCTTAGGAGCTTTATACAACAAAACAATCATTCCTATTTGTGAATCAGTACCTTCAATAGTAAAGAAAGTAACAGATTCTGCATCACTTGCTTTTACAAGTCGATATAATTTTGGAAGGCTTGTTTTCATTTCCTCAATATCTAGAAATTTCACATAACTTTGATTATGGATTTTAAATAATTCATCTGCATAATAAATATAATCTAATTTATTCCACTACTATCTTAAAGTAGGAACATCTACTGATCTTGGAGCTTCCGTGAGACAAGATAAATACAAATATTTATAACCTTGCAAACTTTGAGTATTATTATGATAATTCAAAAGTAATACATCAAAAGCATCCTTATCTATTTCTGCTATTGCTTGGATTTGACGGTTTATTTCAACGGCGGTTTCTTTAGAGTACTATTCTGCCTTTTTATTGGCAATAATTTCCTATTCGAACTTTTGTTGAATCTGATGACCAGTTTCTCCAATTATCTGAGAATATAAAATCCATCCAAATAGAAAAATAATAATTACATTTCTAGTTTCAGGCTTAATTTTATTTAATATTCCCCACAAATACTTAATCCAATTTAAATTCATCTTTTTGTTTGTTATAAAATAAAAATATTTGTATTTATCCAAATGTATTAGTATATTTAGTAATGTCAAAATAATTAATATTCGTTTCGTTAAAGAAATTAAATTTAAGCTTAAAAAATATTTTAGATTATGAACAACGTTGTTAAAAATTTTAAAAAAGGACACAAAATTCGAATCAAGGAGTCTCAAAAAGGTTCTTTTACTAAATGGTGTGGAGGGGATGTCACAAATGAATGTATTTAGAGGGGAAAGAATAGTCCTAACCCTAAGATAAGAAAAAAGGCAACTTTTGCTGCAAATGCTAGAAAGTGGAAACATTAGGAAGGAGGAAGTATTGAAAGATTTAAGAATCCTTCTGGACCTATCACTGCTAAATAGAAAGCAAGAGCCAACTTAACTAAAAGAAAAACTCCTGATTGGGATAATTTAGATAGAGGTTATAGATATTTGACTTAGGATATGAAACTTCCTCATGATTAGGCTATTGCATTAATGGGTAATGTTGTTGAAGAAAGTCAAGGAAATTATAAGGCTGCTCAAAAGAATGGAAGAGGTAGAGGACTCATTCAATGGGATGGAAGACCTGCTCCTGAAGGTAGATATGGACAATGGGGAAGTATTTGGGCTTCTGTTGCCAAGAAAGCTAATGTTTACGATCCAGATACTGATACAGTTAAAAATTATTGGGCCCCTTGGAATGGGTTAAAAGGAGAATAGGTTAGACAAAAGTTTATATCTGCTCCTTTAAAATAGAAAGCTAGAATATATGCTGAATCATACCTTCGTCCTGGAAAACCTAGAATTGCTGATAGACAATTAAGTGCTATGCAATTAGATTCTATTTATAATCCTAAAATAAAAAATATTGTAGTACAATAGAAAGTGGGAGGTAAAATAGATTTTCTTAGTTTAGGAGGAAATTTCTCTAATATTCTAAAAAATGTAGGTTCTTGGGCATAGGATAATAAAGATTTAATTAATGGAGTTGGTGGAGCCCTTGTTTCTGGAATAGGTTTATTTAAAAATTCTAGTGCTTCTGCAGATTTTCGTGATTCAGATAATAAGAGAATCCAAGAAGGCTATAATGCAATAGTTAATGATCTTGGCGATGGAATTGATGAAGAAGTAAACTCTCTTATTGCACAAATGAAAGAACAAAATCCAGATTAGAATTTTGGAGAGATTGATTATTAGATGTTACGATAGAAAGTGGAACAATAGCGTAGATAGAAAAATATGTAGAAAGCTGATATGTATAAATAGTAGGAACTTGAAAAACAAGGAAAAGTTTTAAGTTCTATGGAAGAATCTAATACATCTTTATTAGGAGGACTTCTAAGTAAATTAGGAGGAATTGGTACTGATGTTTTAAATAGTAAATCTGCTTCTGCAACTAAAGGAACAGCTACAGGTTCTACTGTTGGAACTGGAGAAACGACTACTTATGTTGGAAGTAATGGAAGTTTAAAATTAAATAACATGTTAGCATAACACAAAGAAACCCCGATAGGATTAATTTCCTACCGGGGTTTTTACTCAAGTACAAGTATGAAAAAGAATTATCTATCAATATCGATTGATAGTTTATTAAGTTCATCTTTCCAATGAAGGTAATAACCATTATCTAACATATTATGGTCTATAGATAATTGTTCTATTGCCTTAATCTCGTCTATATTTGCTTGATATAAATCTCTAAAAATTTCAGTTCTCATAATACAATGTCATTAAATATTCTTCTGTTATTTCTTTAATTCCAGTTTTAGTAGTTGGGTTCCATATATGATTCTTAAAGAGTTCTCTCATTGTAGGACGAGGTTCATCTTTTTTAATAAAGCATACTCTTCTAGTATCATCTATGTTCGAACGAACTATTACTTTTGTTACATCTTTCATATAATCCTCTAGCTCATTGCTAGGGGATTTTTCTTTTTTAATAGGATTATCTATAATTTCTATATCATCTATAGATAATTTCATCCTTTTTAATTTCTTCTCCAGATTTGGAGTAGTGATTATTGTTCCTTTATATTTAAATGTTGTTTCCATAGTTGTCCCACTAGGATTCGAACCCAGGCTAAAGGATTTAGAGTCCCCTGTACTGACCATTATACTATAGGACAATAAAGGCTGCTTTAAGCTAGCAGTCTTTTTAAAGCTTTAACTTTACGAGCAGCAATCTCTTTAGTTTTAGCTTTAACTTTGTCTATAGCCTTCTTATAATCTGGAGACTTGTACAAAGCTTCAATATCCATTATTCCCTCTTTTTCTGCAAGTTCACTAAGAACTTCTGAGAATAATTCATCATCTACTAGCTTTAACCAATTTTCAAATTCTTTCTTATCTTCATTGTCTAAAAGTTGTACCTTAATGGTTAAGGTATTCCCTTCTTTTGTCGAATCTATTACAAAATGAGTATCATTGTCTTGATATTCTTGATGTAATTCGTCCAGTCCCATCAGCTCCGCTACGAGAGCTTTTAATATTTCTTCTTTTTTCATATCACTACTAATATATTGGTTATTTATAAAAACAAAATATAAAAAATGTTAAATTATTATTTCGTCTGTATATTGATTCTTTTTAAGTTCTTTTACTTCTTTAGTTAAAGCTTGTATTTGTGCTTTCAATTCAGAAATATCCTCCTCGTTATTTTCTATTCTTTGTTCGTGGTTAAGTAATACTTTAACAATTCCTTGATGATATTTTTCTAATGCAAATTCCATTTGTTGTTTACCAGATGGAAGTTTTGTAGTATTGATAATATTTTTATTAGCCAATTCTCTAGTAGCTTTTACTAAAGTAGAATATGGCATATTTATTAATTCTGCCAATTCCATCTTAGAATATTTTATTATTCCTTTTCCTGTTTCTTTGTCTTTCATATATTGTTGAGAAGAGGCAAGGAGAGCTCTTTGAGTAAAGGTAATATTTCTATCTTCTAAAAATTCATAAGAAAAAGGTTCGAATTGTTTTAATTTATTAAACTTGTAAATTTGTTTTCTTCCTTCTTTTTCTATTTCTATATACTCTTTATCCACTAAATTTTGAATGCATTTTCTCACAGTTTTCTCACAGCATCCAACTCTATCTGCAATAGATTTCTGTGAAGGAAAAGCTTTCATAGTATCTTTATTCATATAGGATCTTATTCCAAGATAAATTAATTGATCCTGGGGTGTTAAATCATTTATTCCTTCAGTCGAAGGTAACTCAATATGTCTTTTTGTTTCATTTTCCATAGTATAAATATATTAGTTCCTATATAATTCCCAAATAATTCCTATGTTAATTTTTGTTAAAAATCTTAAATGCCGCAATTAAAATCTTAAATTCCGTTTTTAAAATCTTAAATGCCGTAATCAAAATCTTAAGTGCCGTCTAACTATACTTATTACTATACTTAATGAAACTATACTTAGGGCCGTCCGGCTTTTATTTTTTGGATAGAGTTTAACACTTGTATAAAAATTTTTTCTAAAATTTTATTTTTTGAAATTTTTTTTATTTTTCTAAAATTTTTCTGAAAATTTTTTTGGAATTTTTAAAATTTTTTTTAGTTGTGGGAGAGAGGGTGCACTACCGCTCGACTCCCCCAGGGGTGAGCGCTGGGAAAATGAAAAACTTAAGCCACTGTCTAAAGCATTATACAAATTTGAACAAATTTGTTTATCCCTATGAAACAAGAAAGGATTAATTCAATCTGGGCTTCGATAGAAGCTCAGAGTGACGTACAGGCTACGAAACAGCCTTGCTTCCCAACACCTTACACACTGATGATGGTTCATCGTCCAGCAGCTGGAGGAAAGAAGGGAATTGTTCCTTGTGTTGAACTCAAGACTCTTGCAGGAGGCTATCGGATTCGTCGTTGTGACGAAATTCTGACACCAGCTCCTAATGAGCCTATTGACCTCTATCTCAAGAGATTTCAATGGGAGCTTGACCGTAAGAACATTTTAGGTGAAACTATTCTTTAACATTATACAGAGTTGTGCCTCCTCACTCTTCCCAAAGTAGGAGGCATTATTTTAAATAACTTAACAATATGACACTTAAAGAAGCTATAGCACAGAGTAGAGACATGATTAATCTAATTTACATAATTAAAGATTCACATATCCATAAGTACACTACAAAAGATGGAAAAACTTACAAAATACAATCAAAAGAGTGCATAGGAGTTCTTATGCCTAAAAGTGAGTTTAAAAAGAAAAAGCTTAAGGCTCGCCATCATTCTGGTAATATTTACTTTTCTACCAGAAAAATTGTGGTAAATTGCAATTCTAACATTAAAGCTGACTTATGCAGACAGGGGTTCATTAGGTTAGGACTTATTCCTGAACCAGATTTAATGATTAAAATATCCATGACTCCTGAAGTTACTCTTAATATTCCAGTAATAGAATCTAATCATAAAAGATTAACTTTCCTTAATGATGATAGAGATAAAAAGATTCTTTTAGCACTGGTAGGAAAGACTTTAGTCTGCACTGGACATAATACATTTAAAATCTTGGAGAAATAATCCAAGATTTTAAATTTTAAACTTAAGCCTATATAAAATACTATATATATTTAGTGGTTAGAAATAATCGAAGAACATAGGAGTCTTCGACCTTCTATTCCATCGTGGTTACGGCTTGCACTTCGCCGAGTTTGCCTAATCCCTATAATAATGGCAGACATTAAAAACATCACCTTCGTTGAAGGTGCTGCGGACTCTAATAAGGGTTTCCGCATCGGACATGCTCAGAGCATGTTCCAAAATAACGTGACCTACAAAGTCACAGGTTACAAACTTGGCTCTTACCAGATTGAGCACAGCAACGGTGAGGTCTCTAAGACCAAATACGCTGACTCTGCTCAGTCCATCGTCTTCACCACTTCGGTGGATGAGGACCTGCCACTGAACCGCCTCTTGCACAAGAAGACTGTCCTTTACAATGCTAAGGGCGAGGCCAAAATCATCTATGGCTCCGACTTTGGTGCACAGCTGATGAAGCATTTGCTTCAACTTGGCCGTCGTGACGATGACCCCTCAATGCTGAAAGGCAGTGCTGAGGACGTTGCTAAGCACGCTCTCAAGTTCTTCGATGGCAAGGAGATGATTTGCAAGGCCAATGAGGGCTTCTTTGCCAAAGATGACAAAGGAGTGCTGCAGAGCTTGATTAGCCCGAGCATTACCCATTGCATCAAAGGGTAGTCCTCTTCCCTTTAACTGGCTGGCTCACCTTCGGGTGGGCTGGCCTTTTATTAACATTTTAAAGTTTGTAACATATGACAATACGAGAATTAATGAATTCTAATCTGACTGATAAGCAGATTCTGAATAAACTATTAGGATTACACGTTGGTGTTCACGTTGGTTATTATATCTGGGACAGATATATTAGTGGTTCAATGTGGACTATTAGCAGCAATATTCCTACATTAAAATGGGTAAAAGAAGTTCGTAAATCCATTAATGATATAGATAGTCTAATTAAATTAGGTTCTTATCCAGAAGATAATTGGTTAGATAGACCTTTGCATCAACAACATAATTGGATGAAATCTAAGGCTATGTGTGGTTTAGTTACTACAATGTTTAAAAAAGGTGCTTTCTATTAAAGAGGACTAACAATCCTCTTTTTTATTATTAAAACCTAAGCCAACTTTCTAAAGGGTTATGTAACTTTAGAGAGAAGTAATTCGGTGAATGAACCGTAAGTACACTTTTGTGTCCCGTAAGGTTCTCTCTTCTCTACTAAAACTTAAGCCAAATGTATAAAGGGCTATGTAGCTGTAGGCATACAACCAATAACTTGCTGCTACTATTTTGTAAATGTATTGGCATTATATGTGTTATGTGCACAAGTAAAAATATTAATTAACAATTTAAAAAATTTTAAAGCCGTATGACAATTAAAGAGGCTATTGCTGCTGACTTGGGTCGTAGCAATGTTCAGAAAGTTGACAAGTTCAGCAAGGCATTCCGTGTTGACGAGCTGAGTAACATTGAATCTGGTGAAGAATTCACCATTCCTACTGGTGAGGACTATGTGATTCTGTCTCAGCGTATGATGCGTGGTGGTCAGCCTGTTCTGGATCGTGATGGTAATCCTGTTACTGCTGAGTACATTAAGTGCTTGACTACCGCAGGTCGTACTGTAAACTTCTTCCCATCTTCTCTGACAAAGGTTGCATTCCGTGTAAACCCAGAGACTGGTAAGGATGTAGAAGAGAATCGTATCGTTCGTACTAAGGGTGATGTAGTTGCTTATGTCAAGAAGCATCCTGATATGAATGCTACGATGGAAATGTTGAAGGGTTGTACTCTGAAGCTGGAGTCTGTTGAAAAGATTCCTGTTCGTGCTTTCGGCGTACCCAACGACAAGGCTACCAAGAAGGATGTTGAAAACAGCAACATTGGTACCTGGAATCTGGTTGGTGAGAAGAAGCCTGAGAACTGGACTGTCTAATGGATGGTTTAGTATGTCTACGTGGGAGATTATTGTCTTCCACTAGACTACTCTCAGATGAGGGAGAATTTCAAGTTGCTTCAGAAACTTTCTATAAAGTAGGGCAAAGGTATGTATTCCTCATCAATACCAGAGAATTCCCATGGAGAATTTGGAGAGCAGTTTCACTTAAATTTTAGGGGATTTAGGTGAAACACTCTCTTTCTCAATTTTGGGGGTTGAGTGTATAAAATTGTGAAATGTGATAGTGGTTTTGAAAAAATTCTTGTGTTCGAGATATGCTCGAAGGCACTGTCACCAACGCCCACTTCAACACAACTTTCACAACAAACTCAATCTCAAAGTTGGCTGCTTTCCGTTAGTAAATGAAAAGTAGCTATTCAATCTTCAAAAAATCTCAAATTTTCAATAATCAGAGATTTTTTAAAAAATATTAGTTGAGAATTATCTATAGGAAATAATAAATCCTAAAAAATTCCCGTCATTCTGGAAGACGTTAAAAAGGTTTGCTGATGAGGCCAGAACGAAATACAAAAATGTATACAAACAAACAAAATTAATAGCAATATGAAAGAAAAAATGACAATTGATCAGTTCAACACCATACTGATTGACTTAGAGTCTGGGAAGGATACTCCTCATGCTCACATGGGTGTACGTATAGTCGCTGGAAATTCTTTGGATTTAGACTATTTGTCTGAAATTCCAAGTTATATGAAAGCCAGCCTTTGTAGAAAAGTTCTTCGCTATGTGGCGAAAACTGCTCTTAAAGGAACAATGGAAATTGATGGCTTAGCATCTTCATGCAGTTTCTGTGCTATGGAAGATGGTCATGCAGTTTCTTTTGGCTCTAACGTTGAGTGGTCATTCAACCATAAAGGTGAACTCATCAATGTTACAATAGATTCTAAGGGTAAAGAAGTATATTACTACGACAAATACTCTAAAGAATTGTATCATTGTGAGATTCCTTATGGAGTTCATTGGACACAATCCATTGGTCGTATTGATCTTATAGGTATTTTTGAACATTGGGATTTAGTAGCTAGAAGATAATATGACTTGGCAAGAGGTACTACAATCAAACCATGAGACTGTCACAGTACAGTCTTATGGTTATGAAGAGAGGTCATTTATTGGAAGACATTTTGAACCTTTTAAAACTAAACGTTCTTTTAAGTTTAGAATTGATAGGAATTTTAAAATGTTAGATCATAATTGGCTTTTCTTAGATGATCCAGAAGAAGAACTCTTTTTCGAAGAAAAGGATGGAGAGATTATTCTTGATGATCCAGATCTTTGGGCAAGACCATAAAAGCTTATGCTCCCTCAGCTTATCCAAAGTAGGGAGCACAAACAAACAAACAATTTGAAATTATGTATTCAATTAGGATTGATAAAGAAATTATTGCAGTTTCTGAAAGTATGTTAACTGCAATGAATAGCGTGAGAAAATTGGTTGCAGATTATATAGGAGTAAGAAATGAAAATGTTATTGAGTTTAAAACTCACGGTATTGAATATCTTCCTTGGGCAGATTCAGCTACTGCTGTTCTTAAACATGATGATGAACTATTTACAGTCTTTATTACTTCAGTTAAATCAATATAAACAAACAACTAACAATATGGACAAGAAAACATTCGATCTCTTGGACTCATTTTTTCCAAAGATGACTCCAACACAGCAAAAGAAAATGCTTCGTCAGCTTGTAAAAGAAGCTAATGAGGATAGTCGCAAACAAGCTCTCTTGGATCCTTTAGCAAGGATTCCGAGAGCGTAAATTTATTCCGTTATGAAATTACTCTAAGTGTGGGTTGGCCTCAACCTTCATGCAGCAGTGTATGTAAATTAAGTGGCAATACATTACTTATGGTTTATTAGTTAAAAAACTCAATATAAAATATCTCTTGTATCGCTTTTTAGAGAGATTTCCAAGATGTTGAGGACGCCAGTTTCTTATTTTAACGGTTCATGACAGTTTAATAAGTTTTAGGTGTAAAACACAAATAAATAATTAACAATATGAAAACAGTAATATTAATAATCTCTCCTACTTCTAAAGCTGGAGAAATTGAGGACATTAAAGATAAAATAATTAAATATCTTGGTTCTCGAATGATTGAACAAGTTCCTGATGATGTTCCAGGATTAGTTCTAAATTGTTTACTTGATTCTACAGATAAAAATGCTATTGTCAATGTCGTAACAAGTAGAGATGATAGAAGTTGTGTTCTATTTTTGGAAACAGAAAAAGAAACATTGCCAAGTAACGACTATTATGTATTCGAAATTTGAAACGTTAAGTCTTCCGACGTATAAGTGGAGGACATAATAAAAATTCTTATCGATATTTCACAACTCCTATAACCAAGAGGGGAGGTTAAATAAGAAGCTTGGTTGGAGAAAAATTGAATGTGCATATCTCTGTAGAAAAAGAACATTACAAAGCGACATAAGGTTCACAGTCGTATAGTGGGGTGACGGACTATTCCCCATTTCTCGAATGCCAGTCTGATCAGCTGACCGAGATATCCTCAAAAATGATAGGGAGAAGAAGACATTATCTGTTCTATTAACATTGCAGTGTTGATAGTTCCGTATCGCAGTAGTCTGCAAGCTACTGTTTGACGTATGCTGACTAACTACTTATACCTAGTCTTTTAGAATGTTAGCAGTGGGATTCTAATGAAGTGAAGAGTCCCAAAATTTTTAAAGATCTGGATACTAATGAAAGAGTTTTCTCTTATCAAGTCCCAATGCCAGACAAACGTCCCAATAGTGGTGAGGGATATTTTATAATCATTTGTTTTATTAAAAGTGGTTAGGTTTCATAGCTCAGCAGGTAGAGCAGTAGATTTTTAATCTACGTGTCCAGAGTTCGAATCTCTGTGGAGCCACTGTTTAATTTGTGCGATGATAAAGAAATGTTTAATTCAAAGAACTTTGTTGTGATAATAAGGTTCTTTTCTTAAGGCTGTAAGTATCCATAATATATAAACTCGAAAATTCACTGATGATTACTGGGGATTAATGCCCAGATTCACTGTAAGTGTTATAGTGCACTATGAGTGGGGATAAACGAGTATAAAGAAATCCCGAAATTGTTAAAGTTTGTTTGCTCTCCACATCAATATAGGTGTGGAGAGTTTTTATTAACTTACAATCTGAAATTACATCAAGATAAAGATGACACCAAAGTCTTTATGTGGATAGGGAAACAGGCGGTGCTGTCCTTGATAGAAAAAGATGTGAGACAGCTAGGGAGTCTATAAAATCCTCACTGATGAGACCTAGACGAAAGTAGGATACTCCAGTGAATAATAGTAGCTGGAGTTTTTTTAATGACTAACTTAATAATAATAATAATGAAAACAAGAGAAAAAGAAATTAATGACTTTCTTAAAAGTCGTCGGGGTCTTGCATACCTTGGTATGAAGTATCCCAAACTCTCAGTACAGGATGCAATCAATGAGTATAAACTTGCAGCATCTAAGTAATAACCTATATAAACAAACAGCAATATGAAAAGGAATGAAATTGACGGATTAATCCGTAAGCTGAATGAATTTAGAATGGCTAATTTAAACAAGTCATTCACTGGTGCAGAACTTAATGAAGCTCTTGTAGCTCTTGGATTTAAGAGTTATGATGCCTCCCGAATTGCACAGAAGTGTTTTCCATTTGAATATATGGGAAAGAATAGACTTTATGAAGTTCCCAAAGAACCAATACATAAGAGTATTCTTATTTCCATTAACAATAAGGCTACTGAAAGTGTAAAGAAATGCCAGGCTTTTCATAAAGCTAAAGTTCAAATGGAACTCACTGAAGAAGCTGCTCTCGCTGCTCTCCAAGCAAAAGGTTATCAAATCCGCAAATGTGTAGGATTTGATCTAGAACGTTTTGCTAAGGAGAATCCGGTGTTGTATAAGAAATACTTGAAGTATGAAATCATATAATAATTGTCCTCTAAAAAGAGATATACAATTATGTATGTGGATTACGGAACCACATCATAGAACTATCTTAGGACTATCTAGTCCTGAGGTAGTTCAAGATTATCTCCAGGTACTTCCTAAACATGATAATTTGATTTTAGTAAATTTTGAGCCAATAGATGAAGTAATTAATTGTAATTCTTTAATAGGAATGTTTGATATTCTATTATATAGAAATATTATTCCAACTTTTATTGATGCAGATTTTTGTAAGTCTATTAAAAGTTGTGGAGATGATTTAATATATATCTATAATAAGTGTAAAAAACTTAATAAAGATATTACTATTTCATTTACATTTTCTATTAGAGGTGTCGGATTAAATTCTACAATTGATTGGCTTAGAAATAATTTTTATGAAATTTGTGTTAGTAATCAATGTTTTAGAAGAAATCCTAAAGAAGTTCTTGGAAAAAGACAATTCTCTTTTTATTGTGGAAGAGATTGTATTTATTATCGAGAAACAGGAGATCAAATGATTACTGGACTAATTAGAATTAAAAAAGATGACAAACAAGGATGCAATCATGATAGCCAGGAAGTATAATCTTGAAGCCGAAATTCGTCAAGAATTGGCTTCAGGATTAACTCCTGAAGAGGCTCTTCAAGAATGGGATATATTATGATAACAAATTTTGTTTATAATGATATTGTCCTTTATTGCAAAGGCTGGTATCAGACTCCTGAAGGAGATACAATGCTGGATGATTTAGGATATCTATTAAGTAAAATATATGCTTGGACTCCAAAAACTGAATCAGAAATAGCACATTTCATGATAATAATTTTAGATAAATTATATTCTGAAATGAAATTAGAGCATAATAATGATTTTTCTAAGTTGTTTGAAGAAATAAATAGAAATACTCGTTTATATAAGTGTTCTTTTAATATGGCTATAATTTTATATGTTCATTCAGTTCTTCAAGGTCTTCCAGTAGATAAAATCAAACTAAATGCTCCTCATTATGGTAAAAAAGAACATTTTAGATTAGGAATGTTATTAGGAAAATATCCTATTTCGCAGACTTATACTGAAATGAATCATATAGCACAAAAAGCATTTTGTTAATGAAAAAAGATATTCTAAAAGAAATTGAGAAACTAGATAAGTCTCTTCTTGAATCTATAGAAGAATTAACTGCAGAACAAGAAGAGGCTTTGTTTTATACACCTTAAAGTAACAGAAGATGAGGTCGTCCAGTAGCATAAGTTGGCTATAAATATTGGAAAGTCAAATGAGGAGAATCCAATAATGCGTCTGTTATTTTTAAAATTTTTAAAATATGGATCATACAATTTTAATATCTATTCCATTACAGAGCCCATTAACTGAATCTGAATTCATGGCACTAAAAAGAAGTATTGCTGAAACTCTTTATAATATGGAACAATATATTAATATTTCAGATATTGAATGTTTTGTAAAAAGATGAAGAAATACTTAATAATTCTTTTAGTAGTATTAGCAGGAGTTTCTATTGTTATCAATTATCAGCAAGCTGATAAAATAATAGCTACTGTTAATTCTCTCTCTGTTCAACAAAGTATTAATGGAAGTGATGGTTCTATATCTACTTCTTATTCATACTTGGTGAATACTGATAAAGGTGTATTTGAAATATCTCCTGATGGAATATATTCATCTGTATCTTTTGGATCGTTAAAAGAGGGAAATACCTATGAACTTTATACTAGAGGATTTTCTTATCCTCTATTAGGTATATACCCTCATATAATAAAAGCTACAAAGAAAGATTAGCTCTGAATTACCCTAAAAAGGACAGGGCATCCTAAGAGCACCCTAAGCTCTCACACACAACCGGTTAGTGGAGTGAGTCTGTGGTGAAATCCAGATATAAGTATGCGTGCACAATAAAACTGGAGACTAATCTTTTGGTAAACAACTATTCACTTAGCTCTAAACTTTGTAAGAATGGTAGAAGCTTGTTTCAACAAATACTTTTTAGCTTCATTTTTGAAGTGTTTGCCAAAGAAAAATATGATTGTAATATATCAGGCTCAATCTTAGTCGATAAAGTTCGAAAGATAAGACTGCTTGTCCAAAGTAACACTTCATTTTACTCAGATAGCTCAGATAATATAAGAGCGTTTCTGCTAACAAGCACATCATATGACTTGCACAATGTTCGGACAAACCATGAGGTATAACCCCGATTAGCATATAGAAAAGGTCGTTGGTGTAAATCCAACTCTGAGTACTAAAATAATTAATGAGGGCGGATGATGAAGTAAACTTTTACAGTAAAGTTAGGCTATATTAGGATATAAGTCATGCGTTAATCTGTATAATACGCATGGAAGGGAATCTTTCATAAGTACATTGAAGAGATTCGTGTAATTAATTATTTTAAAAATAAACTCTACAATCGGCCGTGATAATAGAAGAAGAGAAATCGATAGCTATTTATAATGTAGAGTTTCGGAGATAGTTCTAATTGGTAAAACAGCGCTCAACACATAGTGCCAATCTAGGTTCGAGTCCTAGTCTCCTTCAAATAAAATTCCTATAGCTAGCTTTAAAGAATATGGTAGAATTCTTTATTATCTAATTATAGGTATTCTAGGTCGCTCCTAGAATTAAGCGGGTTGGTGTATAGACGGAGGAATCCGATAGTCTACCACTATTAACATATTTCCTAAGGAAAAGTAGGAGGTTTGAGTCCTTCGCCCGTTATAAATAAAAATAATTATCATGACAAGATATCTTATTCCTCTATAGCCAAGAGAGTCATTTAAGATCTGGGGTGAACAAATCGATTTTCATCATTGTTATACTAGTTACATGTGATGAATGGAATAATTGAGAGTGGCTTCTCACACGATAATTGTTTTTAAATATGAAGAAGAAACCACTCATGGTGGAGCACGATACATTAGTATCAAAGATCCTGTCTACTTGGGTAGCTCCCAAGTCCTGTCTCGCTAACAGTATAAGACAGAAAGGTGGTTCGATTCCGCGCTTCTTCACTACCTTCCATACTAGGTAAAGTATGGTGACGTATGGCTTGGTGACCCATACAATATCCGAACCAAATTTTAATAAAAGAACTACACTTTAATATTGGACCGGTATGTCCGGATAAGCATGTTTGATTGCATTGTAGTTATATAGAAGTTCTCTATGATTGAATGCCTAAAACCTAATACGAACACTGAGAATGAAACTATATAGAAGACCTCTTCACTGAGATACTCCAATATTTATTTTTAATAATTTTAAAACAAACAGCAATATGAAATGTCCAACTTGTGGTAAAGAATTAGGAACGAATAGTCTGTATAGTTCAGATGAACGTTCTATGAAAGAAAAAGGAGAATGTTTTGAATGTTCTATTTGGCGTGATAGATTACTTCTTGTAGGTAAACCTAATATTGCTATCATCGATGGTACATTCTATACTATTGATGATGAAGATAGTCCATCTCCTTTCCGTGGATTTGGTGGTGATAAATTTGTTATCCGTTTTAAGAATGGTAGACAAATTACTACTACAAATCTCTGGTGTGGTGGTAATATCTCTAATGCTTGGAAATCTAAGTTTCCTAATAATGCCGACTTTGATTGGCAATGGAAGAAAATAGGTAATTGTAATTATCTTATTCCAAAGAAAATTGAAGAAATTCCTGATGAATTAATAGCTCAAGCTGAAACTAACGCTGGAATGTAATGAAAAAGATAGATTTAAGCCACGATGCACAAATTGCTGTATCGTGGTTCTTTTGTGGATTTTCATTTATGCTCCTACTTTTTGTATTAGGAGTTATGTCTAACCATATAAAAGTAATCTAAAATGACTAAGCAAGAACAAAAATTTGCATGTGAGTTAATCTCACTAGTAGGTGATGCTGTAGCAACTGGAACTATTCCAGAAGCTGAAGACTATTTAGTAGGAAGGTATGCAGGAGTGGATGATCCAGTTCTTGAACATACTTATAACGTATTATCAAACATTAACAGAAAGCTGGTAGGAGCAGCAAGATGAAAACAAACTGAACGATATGAATGACGTTGTTATTCTGGAATGGTCAATCATTCCATCTGGTAAATAATCCAGGCTTGCAAGTGGTGCTCTAGCAGAGAGGAGTGACCTAAATGGAATTCTCTGAAAAACACATTGGATGGGAGTATAAGGATCGCTACCTTAGAAATCTATGTGGAACAGGTTTTGGACCAAGGAGGGTTTACTGTTCATTTTTAACAAATTTTTACACTTTTTCACAACTTTTTAATATGGAAGAAGAAATTAAATCATATATTAGTCGTAGTATTTCTGATATAGCAAGAAAATGCCATGTCTATAATGATGAAGTAGTAAAAATTATAAAACAAATGTTAGCAATATGAGTGGAACACGTAGTCGAATTAAAAAGGCTATTAAGATAGCTGAATCAACAGATTACTTTGGCTATCGAATCTCTAGAATAGAAGAACTTAGAAAAAATCATGAGGAGAACAAAGAATTTTTACAAGAAGTTCTTAATCGTCCTGTAAAAGTTAAAGTTACTTCTAATTGTATAGTGTCAATTTTGGGAACATTACTTAAAGTTCCTACAGAAATGGCTGAAAAAGCTAAATATGTGATACTTAGATATGTATAGAATTTTAACAAAGAACAAAATCGTAAAATTCAACAGTCTCACAAAGGCTTTAGAATTTCGTCATCAATGTGGAGGAACCCTTTATCAATGGGTTTGCTCTAGTAATTAACAAACAAAACATTTAAACAAAATGGCAAAAATTAATTTCACAAAGGAACATGAAGCTAAGCTAGATGCTTTGGCAGTAAAGATGCTTAAAGAGAATGGTATTGTTCGTACATCAATGGGACAACCCCTTAATATAGTTGAATTGATGCATACCACATCAATCACTACCCTTAATACTATAAAGGCGAATCTGGCTAAACAGATTCAGAAGAAAGAAGAAGGTGACGAATGGGTTGAGACTGATTCTTCTGCTCTCGATAAGATGAAGGAAATCAAGGATTTGGTTAACCTGATTATCGGTTGGAAGCGTTACAACATGGAAGTTGCCGAGAATAAGGCTAAGAAAGCTGAGCTGACTAAGAAACTTGCTGAGCTTAAGGAATCTACTAAGACTCCTCAAGATCGTATCAAGGAGATGGAGGATGCTCTGGCTGAACTTGAAGAGTTTTAAATTATAAAGACTGAAGCCGATACCGGGGATGCAGCTGAGGTGAGCATTATGAAGTAGGTATATAACCGACCGAAGCCAGTCTTTTAATTAATAAAGAAAGAAGATTCGTAGAAGGGAATCCAGGAGTGTGGTTCGATGCGTGGTTACTAGTGAAGGCACTCTAATCCTAAAGATAAATCCACGTGAATCCCTTCCTTTCTTTTAAAAAAAATTTATCTAACGCCTTATAGGCTAAGTCTATAAGTTTTATAATTATCCGAGGCTAAACAAATCGCCAGTATTAAAGAAACAAAGAAGGTAGTAGATAAGTTAAATGGTGTGGTGGAGGTACTAATAATTCGATCGTAAAAAGTACCGGGTAGGATAATTATCTTTTTACTTACAAACAAAATAAATTAAAATGATACAAGTAGAATTTAATAAGAAGAATGAAAACCAGTTTTATGGTTTGAGAAACTGTCTGAAGTTGCTTCAAGCCTCAACTGATGGTTCAATTAGTATGTATCTAGTAGATGATGCATGGAATGAAGTTAAGAACTCTAAGGAAAATAGAGAACTTTTCTATTCATTGCTGTTCTCTATTGGCGACATTACTAATAGACAACACAATATTTTCAAGGGTAAGAAGAAAGATAGTGGTGGTGCTGCTAATCGTGAATTCTTCTATGAAATTGTTCATTGGCTTTGGAAGAACAACAAGGAGCAGTTCATTAAGTTCCTGAATGCCCAACTCTTTAATGAGTATGCTTGTTTCGATGTTCTGTTAAAGAACAGAGTACAAACTAAGGGTAATAAAGTACTTCATGTGTTTAAGGCATTTGAAGACAAAGAGTATCGTAAGGCTCTGTTAGATTATGTATATGCTGTTGTAAATGGAACTAATCCATTCAATAAGCTTCTGATTGCTAAGTTCCTGACTATTCCTCGTACTTCTAAGCGTAAGGGACACAAGAAGATGTTGCCTGAAACTAAGGAGATTATGAAGGAGAAGTTGAGTTTCTTGACTGATCTTTCTAAGATGATGGGCTGGGAAACAGAATACTTGAAGGGTTATCGTGAGTGGCGTAAGCAGTACAATGGTGACCTGGAAAGTGTGATGTTTACTACTGGAAAGATTAATGATTTCACTAAGGATGAATTCATTGATTGGTTCGGCAAACTTCCAGCACAAGCTCGTTTCCGTGTAAAGAATAGAATTCTCTATTCTGAGCAGGAGATAGAACATCCTAATGGAGGTAAGTGCACTGTATATAAGTGGGCTAATTTCCAGCCTTGGATTAAAGAGTGGGAAACTTATAAGGAACAGAAGCAGCAAGAGCAACGTAATCTTGAGGAAAAGGTTCGTCAAGGTCAAGCTTCTGAGGAAGATAAGGTTAAGCTCCAGAAGGTTAAGAAGGAGGCCAAGGTAACAGTTGGTGCTACTAACTTTAAGGAGATTTATGATCAGATTGGTACTGGACGACTGGATAAGTTGAAGGTAGAATCTTTCATGAATAAGGTTAACCTGCCTTATAACTCTTTGGTAATTATTGATAGCTCTGGTTCTATGTCTGGCAAGCCATTCCTATATGCAGCATTTATTGCAGCAGTATGTTTGTGCAAGAATCCAGATGATGACGGTCGTAACCTGATTGGTATGTTTGATACAAACTCTAAGTGGTTTGCACATATTGATTCACAGGCTTATGCTAAGAATTCCATCTTGAGAACTAAGGTTGCTAAGACTAAGGCTCAGCCATTGGTTGATCCTACTAAGAGTTTCTTGGATAACTATGCAGCTATTGCTAATTTCCTGAGAGATAAGTTCCATGGAGGTTCAACACGTATTGACTCTATTGCTGAAGGTCTGAAGGTAGCTTGTGATGAAGCTCCAGAGATTCTGGATGCTCTTCGTAACTATCCTGTATGGACTATCATCAGTGATGGTGAGTTCAATAGTATGTACTCTCCAGAAGCTTCAATGGCTGACTTCTTCCGTAAGTGTGAGAAGTACTTTGGATTCCGTCCTTATGTAGTTCTTATGGACATTTGTGTTGGTTGGAGAAGTCCAGAATCTCTCAAGGCTGACAGATTTAGTGGAATTGACAACATGTTGTACATTCCTTCTAATCCTGCTATGATTGAGATGTTCTTGACTAACTTCAAGGATATGGAGACATTTGATGTATATACTCCTCTGTTGAGTATGTATCGTTCAAATCGTTATCAACTCGTGCGTGAGAATACTCTTTGATTGAGTAATTATGCATATTCTTAAGTTTACTAGAAGAGGGATTTAATTCTCTCTTCTAGTTTTAAATTAGATAATTAAATAAATTTAATAATATGAGTGAATTATATTGGATTACTAGATGTGATCCTATTGGAACTGCTGCATTGGTATTTCTTATTATAAGTTCCGTTCTTCTTGGATTATTAATAATAGGATATGCTGCTTGTTCATCTGATAAAGATGAATCTGGAATTAGCTTGGCTAAAAAATTATTAAAAATAGTTGTTCCAGTATTTACAGTTAGTTTATTAGTAGAGGTATTTATTCCTACTACTAAAGAAGCTCTAGTAATATATGGAGTAGGTGGAACAGTAGATTATCTTAAATCTAATCCAACTGCAAAGAAACTTCCAGATAAGTGTATCAATGCTTTGGATAAATGGGTAGACAGTTTCACCTCCGAGAAAAATGATTCAACTAAAAAGAAATGATGTTGTCATAGTTAGGATACTTACAAAATGGTAAATATATATTAGTTCATTAGGTTAGAACGTTAGCTTGTCATGCTGAAAGTAGGAGGTTCAATCCCTTCATATATAACCATAGTATCCTTTATTTTGACTGCTGTTTGTTTTTAATATAAATTTTAGGTACTTACAATCACATAATTACATTAGCTCATTAGGTAGAGCATCCGATTTTTAATCAGAGTGTAGCTGGTTCGATTCCAGTATGTAGAGAAATTAGTACCTATTTTTAAATAGTACATAGTTATTTTCATTTTTATAATGAATTTGTCGTTTCAATAGAAACAGTGGGTTTAGGCAGTAAAGTTAGGATAGGAATAAGAGCACCCCTAACCTATGTACTATAATTTGGGGAGTTTGGGCATTGGTTAGGCCCGTTGTGATATGTGTAACTTAGGACAATCTTATGATTTAGAGTTACATACAAGCTCACTTATTAACACAATTTCTGGGACACAATCCAGAAGTGGAAGTTCGAACCTTTCACTCCCCGCTAATCCAAACTATAACAAGAAGTATAGACGGAACTGTGATACTGATAGGAACAAACGTAGGTGTGACTAATCGAGTATCTGAAGGTTAGGATAATAGCAGTACTAATCCTACGGAATGAATTGTTATTCTGTACAGAGTTTGGATTAAATTATTAGACTAGACAAAAGGCAAATAGAATGGCCATTCTAAATATAATTGTGAAAAATATTCTAAACGTAAGTGCCTAGGATATTTCTAGTCTAAATCTGGCGGAGTAGTTAAACGGAAAATGAGTATCTGTTTAGTTACTTACAATATCGTATTTATTAACGCAAATTTGTCACATTTGAAAATAGGGGTTCGACTCCCCTCTCCGCCGCCAAGGTACAGAGAACTTGGGTACTGAGTCAAGGGTGCTGAGACTTTAAATAATGCACCATATCAAGGGGGAGTAGCTAAGTTAGAGAATTTTCTAGTAACTTAAGTTACTTACAATCTAATAATAAAAAATTACAGGTAAAGCATTTGTGTGAAAACAAAAGTACGTTGGTTCGATTCCAACCTCCCCCACACTTGTCCACGGGTCCGTCTAGTAATAGACAATGGGACATTGTAGTATCACACCGCCTCTGATGCTACACGCAACCTAATAGTGTGTGTTCTATTTCAGCCTATCTTGAAATATAAATTATTAGGAACAATAGGTGACAACTCGGAAAGACGAGTAACTGCCCAGGTAACTTAGTAATAAATTTTTTAGTAGCTAAAGTTACTTACAATATCATAATTAAATTTTCGGTAAAAGTATTTGTCTGTTAAACAAAGTATCGCTGGTTCGAGTCCAGCCCTGGGCGCTTTTTGATTGTTTGATTATTTATTGTTGTGAAACAAAGAATGATTGTTTTAGGTTAGTCAAATTTTAAGGTTAGTAATTTAGTCCAGAAAGCGTTCTGGACATTTTTAAAATGGGGAAGTAGTGAAATGGTAATTTCTAGTAGCTACTTTGTTACTTACAATATCATAATATAAATTCAAGGTAAACACGCAAATTTTAGGTATTTGAAACTCCGGGTTCGAGTCCCGGCTTCCCCACTTCCCAGTTTCCTAAACTTTTACTGTGAAAAGTTTTAGAGAAAATAGAGATTATCTGCTTAAGTGATAACTCCACTTATCCTACGGGTGAAAGTAAGCGTAGGTAGGTCTTTTAGTATAATATATAGGACGCTATATATTGAATAAAGATAACAGATGTGGAATGGAATCCCACATCTATTCGAAGGGTTCGTCCAGTGGTAAGACTGCAGTTATGGTTATGTCAGCTGTAGAACAGGGGTTCGATTCCTCTACCCTTCTCAATTATCTATGGAACTTGACGAAATAGGGGTCGCGCAGGAAGCAGCTTATAAATCATGACCCGCTGCTAAGATCAATAAAGTAGATAATTTGTCCGACGGGACAGTGTCAATAGCTTAGTGGAAAGAGCTCCTGCAAAGGACGACGGTGGTTCGAATCCATCTTGACACACAATTATAGGTTACTTACAAAAACAATTATCGTTGGTTCGATTCCTCTACCCTTCACTATGAAAAATTTAGATGTAAATACAATGTATCAACATGATACAGAAATAAGTCCTGCTTTAAGATATTGTCAACCAGGATTATTAATTAATTTAAAAAAGTTTTTAAAATTATTAAACAAAGATTAACAATATGGAACAAATTATTTATGGAATTACAGCAGTAATCTATGCCGTATTCATTATTCGATTTATCCTTAGTTGGGTAGGTGGAGATTTTGATTTTGACATAGATGACATTGATTTGGATTTAAGTGATGTAGTTTCCTTTAAAGGTGCTACTCATTTTCTAATGGGATTCTTTAGTTGGTTATCAACTACATTATTAACTACTCATACTATAGAATGGTATGATTATATTTTAGCATTTATATTAGGTGTAATATTCGTAGTGATATTATTTTATACCTATAAATTAATGTTAAATTTAGAAAGTAATCCAACTATATTAAAAGAAAGGGATTTAATTGGAACACCTGCAAAAATATATCTATCTTCTAAAAAGAAAAGAGATGATGATTACCATTATTTAATTACAGTAGAAAATAGTACTGGAACATTCGAAGTTCCTGCTAAATCTGTTGATCTTTATAGTATTGGTGATATGGTGCAAATTAAAGACTTCAGTGGATCTTATTACATTATTTAAATAACAAACAAACATTATGACATTAACAACTATTATTGTTGCAGGAGTAATTGTTCTCCTAGTGATTTTAACAATTATCGGGCTTTTGTCTCGTTATCGTAGATGTCCCAGTGATAAACTGTTAGTTGTATTTGGTCGAAATAAGACCAAAACAGTTGAGGAAACCTACAAAGATGTAGATGGTAAAGAGAAAACTCGTAAAGTAACTCTTCATCTCCCTGCTAAGATTATTCAAGGTGGTGGTACATTTGTATGGCCTATTGTCCAGGATTATCGTGAGATGTCTCTCAGACCTATTCTTCTTAGTAAGAAGATTGAGGGTGTATCATCTCAGATGATTAAGACCTTTGTATCAATTGAATTGTCAGTAGCTATTGGTAATGAAGAAGAGCTTCGTATGAATGCAGCTTCTCGTTTCTTGAGTGCTAATGAGAGTGAAATTAAGAACTCTATTGAGGCTATCTATGTAGGTGAGGTAAGATCTCTGATGGCTCGTATGACCATTGAGGAACTGAACTCTGATAGAGAGGCATTCTTGACTGATGCTAAGAGAAATATTGAAATTGAGCTGCAAAAGGTTGGTTTCGTTATTCTTAACATTAACATTTCAGACCTGGATGATGATGCAGATTATATCACCAACTTAGGTCAGAAAGCTGCTACTCAGGCTAAGGCAACAGCTGAGGCTGATATTGCTGAGCAGGAGAAGATTGGAGAGGTTAAGATTGCGAATACTCGTAAGGAGAAATCTATCCAGTTAGCAGAAGCACAGAAAGAAGAGGAAATCCAGGTAGCTGCACAGAATAAAGATCGAGAGACTACTGTTGCTCAAACTAAACAGGAACAAGAAGTTCGTGTTGCAGAGATTGAGAAAGAAAAGCAGACTAAGATTGCTGATACTCAGAAGGCTAAGGAAGTACAGCTTGCTGAGATTAAGAAGGATAAGGAATCTGGTATTGCTAGTCAGAAGGCTCTTGAGATTGCTGCTGTGGCAGAGGCTGATGCAAATGCTGAATCAAGTAAGGCTGAAGCTGAAGCACGTAAGGTTGCTGCAGTTGCTGCTCAGAAAGCAAAGGCAGAGTCTTCTAAGGCAGAATCTGAGTCTAATCAGCGTAAGGCTGTAGCTGCTGCACAGGCAGATGCAGAGGCAACTGAGAATGAGAAGGAAGCTCTTAAGCAGACTCGTATTGCTCAAGCTAATCAGAAGAAGGAAGCTGATATTATCCAGGCTACTCAGGAGAAGGAAGCTAAACAGGCTGAGTTCGAATCACAAAAGCAGATTCGTAAGGCTAAGGCTGACCAGGATGCTGGTGTAGCAGAACAGAATGCAAAGATTCTCGTAGCCCAGGCTCGTGCAAAGGCTGGTCAAGCAGAAGCTGATGCTGATAAGACTGTAAAGGTTGCTAAGATTGAAGCTGACATGAAGGCAGCTAAGACCCAACAGGAACGTCAGTTAGAGGTAAATGAGGCTGAGGCATTGGCAGTTGAAGCTAAGTTGAATGCTGAGCAGGTTGTACCTGCTGAGCAGGCTAAGAGAAAGACCATCATCGAAGCAGAAGCTATTAAGGAACAGGCTATTCTTCAGGCAGAAGCGGAAAAGCAACGTATTCTTAAGAAGGCTGAAGCTGATGCAGAACAGGTTCGTCTAAAGATGAATGCTGAAGCTGAAGGTATTAAGAATAAGAAGCTTGCTGAGGCTGAAGGTCAGAAGGCTCTGTTGTTTGCAGAAGCAGAGGCTCTCCAGAAGAGAGAGATGGCTCCTGCACTGGCTCTGCAGAAGATGGTAGAATCATTCGGCGGTAACCCTGATCTTCTTGTTCAGTACAAGATGGTTGATCAGTATAAGGGCATTGCTGAGGCTCAGGCTCATGTACTTGAACATATTCAGCTTGGTAATGTTACTGTTTATGGTGACTCCAACACTGGTGCTCAAGTTGCTAAGAGTTTCGTTGAGAACTTCTCACCTGCTCTGGATATTATCAACAAAGGATTTGGTAAGCAATTTGGACAGCTCTTTAATAAAGAGAAGAAAGAAGAGTTGCCAGCTCCTGAAGAGAAAAAGGATGAAACTTTTGAGGAAGTAAAGTAAACTTCTTTTCTGTGAATAAAAATAGGATACTTACAATAATATATGCATTACATTGATAGTTCGAATCTATCTTTTGGCTCCATGCCTAAATCGCTCAATGGTAGAGCATCAAATTTGTAATTTGACGTAAATTATTAGTATCCTTTTATGTGAGGTCTTAGTTTTTAAGGGGTAGAATGGCTATGCTGTGGTAAAGAGCTTCGGGTTAGAAAGTGTTCCCATATCATAGAAGGTGTTGGTTCAAATCCAACAGACCTCCCGGCTAAGAGAGTGTAAGTTCGATTCTTACAATATAGGTTCGAGTCCTATGCAGGTTCGAATCCTGCAACTCTCTTAAATCTCTCTATGGGCAAATTGGTAAAGTCGTTTGGTTCAAACCCAAAAGTTGTGTAGGTTCGAATCCTACTAGGGAGACTATAAGTTACTTACAATATTAAATGGGCACATTAAATCACGGGTTCGATTCCCGTAAGAACCGCCATTTTTGGTTTTTTAGTCTAGTGGTTAGGACAAATGTTTAAGTAACTTTTTTATGAACTTCTTGTAATAAATCCATAATTTCAAAGATTAGAGATACTTACAATCTCATTCGTATGAATGAATTGAGGGTTCGAATCCCTTCTTTGCTTATGCAATGTGGCGGAATGGTAAACGCGAAACACTGAAGATGTTTTTTCGAAACAAATAAATACAAAGTATCTCTACATGGGAGGTAGTGTAGTGGTAACACGCAGTAGTTTTTTAGTATTATAATTAATACTTACAAATTCTATTTAACGTTGCTTATGGTGCCTGTATCCCAGTGTTCGATTCCTGGCCTCCTGACTAATTTTTATTATTATGAAAATAGAAGATAGAATACAGAATATTAAGAAATTACTTAGTTATTGTCCAAAGGCCAGTAATGAAGTAATGATTAATGATGAAACTTGTACAAAATTCTTTGGTAAATTTTTTTCATCTCAACCAAATAGATTTAAAAAACCTGAATTTGATGAATGTAGAGTTCAGATAGAATTAATTGATATATTAGATAAAGATGTCAGAACAAAACACTATACAGTAGGTTTACGATATTGTTATAATTGGGATAGAGAAGGAGAAGCTTGGACTCTTTATTATTTTAATGATCCTGAGTGTTACTTTAGAGAATGGCAACAGCCTGAATTAGAATATTTTGAAATTCCAAACGATATTTGGGAAAAGATACAAAATATTCTTTATGATAAAGCAACAGAAACTATTAATAAAGAACTCAAATCTGCCAAAAAATCCGTTGAATATTGGGAAGAAAAATTATTTGAATTTAATTATAATTTAAAATTAAATAAATAAAGTTTATGGGAAAAGGTAAAGGTACATTAGTAGTTCGTGAAAGAGCAGCTTTAAAAAGATTGGAGGCAGCTTATGAGAAATTTAAGGCTGCTGGTGAAGATAAGAAACCTTGGGATTCAACCCGAAATGGTTTTCCTATCCATCACAAAGGTAGAAGTTATAATGAAGAATGTGAAAGAATGAAAAGAGAAATTTCCAATTTAAAGGAGAATATCTCTAAAAATTCTATTTAACATTTTTTAACTGTAACATCTAAAAAATAAAAAATAAATTTAATGTCTAAGATACTTACAAATTTTCGTAAAATATTGTGTAAAAATTAATAATAAATGTTGGTGAAATTCTGGAAATAAGTATCTTAAAGTGCCTCAATATTCGAATTGGTATAGAAGGCAGACTTAAAATCTGCTCCGGTTAACGGGTCGGGGTTCGAGTCCCCGTTGAGGTACAAAACACGTGTTAAAGAGGATGACTTATTGTAATAAAGGACAATCTGTGGTAGAATAACAATATTACAATATGGTGAATAAATTCGTTGGGATCTTTTAATGGAATAATCTGTCTAACCAACAGCACCCTCAAAACATTGGACCTTAGTGTAATTGGCAACACATAACTTTTTGGCAGTTAGGTAATCAGTTCGAGTCTGGTAGGTCCAACAATAATCCACACTGAGAACAACGATCCTTTATATACATTCCCGGGGCTTCATATGTATATATTGTGAGACAGGTCAGTTAGTTTATCTACTTGCGAAAGGGGTAGTGAAGAGTTGGATTATATTTTTAATATCCGGGGGGAGAGAAACAGTTTACTCGTTAGTCTCATAAGCTAAAGACATCAGGCGCGACTCCTGAACCCCGAACCAATCTCGAAATAGCTTAGTGGCCTAAAGCGCAGCACTCATAATGCTGAGACCGATAGTTCAAATCTATCTTTCGAGACTTAACTAAAAATCTTTTGACTATGATAGGAACAACTATATATTTGATAGGAATGATTGTTGCCTTTATAATATGTCTAAGACTTATTTATAAAGAACCAAATAAAGCTGATTTACAATATGATATAATAGCACCTTGTTGTATAATGTCATGGATTTTTGTAATATTAGCATTATGGAAATTAAGAGATAAAATATTTTAAATGCGGATGTAGTTTAATGGTAGAACCTCAGATTTTCAGCCTGAAGACGACGGATCGTAACCGTCCTTCCGTACTAGTCCCACCAAATCCTGTAGGGTGGTTAAAGATAAATAGGGGCCTGCTCTAGTACAGGCTGGCATTACTAGAAGTAGGGGAGAAACTTTTCCTTGGTACTGACATCAAAAAAAAGTTCGTCCAGAAATGGAAGTAGAACCCGAAGGTATTAGAATGATGACTATAGGAGGTCTAAGAGAATAGGGTTATGGGACGGGTGATGTAATTGGCTAACATACCTCCCTTGCAAGGAGGAATTAAGGGTTCGAGTCCCTCTCGCTCCACTCGGTTTTAGTTAAACAATTTTGAGATACTTACCATATCAAAGAACTAAATATTGGTAAAAATACAAATTTAAAAAATAGTATCTCTATGATGGCTCCATAGCTCAGCTGGATAGAGCAACTGCCTTCTATTAAAATTGGATGCTATGGCAGGAAACTCCATAGTAGAATCTCCCTAAAACGGTGGAAATCCTTTTAGCCCTAATATATTTTAGGAGGATTTTCTGCGCTGAACAATTGCAGAACACTAACCAATAATGTGTAAGGATAATACCGTGCTAAATTGAGTATAATATTAATGACTTGGTAACATAGAAACGAGTAGCGCAGTTGATATTAAGACTCATAAATGTGTAGAGAGTATAGAGGAGATACCTAAGTTGAAATTTTAGATTTGTGAAGTTAGTCTAAGTATTTTCAGGTGAAATAAACTGCGCTCCCTTATGGTGAATACGTTAAGCTGTAAGACAAGTTGCGGAAAAATAAAAGAAAGGACTATATAAGCAAATTTAATCTTGCAAGAGTTTCAATATGGTAAAGATGTATTCCAGACTACAACAAACAACACAATTGTCCTTACGAGGGCATGAAACTGTGAATTAACACTGGTCTGTGAAAATGTTTGGCTATGGTAACATAGAGTAGCAGGAAGCAGTAGGTCCTTGGTTCGAATCCAAGTGGAGTCACAAATTCTTATACTAGATACAGAATGTTTTTTTTCTTTCATGATAAAATTAAATTTTTCCATTTGATTATAGATAGGAGGAAATTCTAGTTAATCCTCCAATCGGTCTATTCGTATAATGGTTATTATGCTTGACTGTCTATCATGAGAAAAGGGTTCGATTCCCTTATAGACCGCCGCCTATCTTTAATGCATAGATATAAAACAGCATTAGTGGTACTATTCCTTCTCAAAGTTAATAGCGTAAGTTAATGTCTTTTACGATAGTAAAGCATCGATTTTCTCCTTAAAGTTAGAAAGTGAGACGTTTGGTTTTGTTAGTTTTACAGCGTGAAGTAAAAACTAATAGGATTATCGGAACGATAGGTCGCTCCTATGGGTAGATAATTAACAATAATGGAGTTTGGCAGATTCCATTATTAATTGGGCCTTACAGGATTAGACGGCTGTTGAAGGTAATAAGAACAAGCAAAGACGGATGGAAAGACATCAAATAATTAAATGGCAATAAAGCTAAAACTGTAACCATCGGTAGCAGAAGCTTCCGTATGGCTGCCTAAGTTGGTAACTTACTTAGTCGTCAGAAAGTTACAATAATAGAAATTATTAAACTTAAGTCATTAAACAAGGGAGCCTTGGTCCTTCTAATTGACTGATTAGTAAATTATAGGCTGGTGGAACTGATGACTATCCAGTCATCCCCTTGGAGAAGAATAACTCCTTAAAAAATTGAAAAGCTTGTATAATTCTTATAGAATAAGCAGTTCGGACGAGGTTTCGACTACCTCAAGGTCCACTTTATTACGTTATTTATTAACGAGATACTTTACAAAATCATATTTTATGAATTTTTAGCTCATTTGGATAGAGCAATATCCTGCTAAGATGTGTGTAGTCGGTTCGATTCCGGCAAAATTTATTTTTAGTATCTCCTTATAGTTCCATGGTGTAGTGGTCAAACATGTCACTCTTACAAAGTGAAGATCCTCAGTTCAAATCTGAGTGGAACTACTACTTTTTTCATCGTTATATGAAAATTTGTTAGTTTTGTGCGGCAAGGGGAGCTTCAACTATTATTAGTTGAGGTTCCCCTAATTTTTTTATTGAGTTTATGGAAAAATTAACTAAACAACAACAACTTATTATAGAAGAATTAAAATTATTAATAGCTCTTCATATAAATAGACTTCAGCAACTCGGAATGACTGAAGAAGATGCTACTGAACAAACTTATAGAGAGATTAATTATCTATTAAAGGAATAGAGTTATGAAAGAAATAAATTATAAAGTAGAAGGAAATATATTATACCCTGATAAAGAAATGCTTACTTGGGGTCCATATTATTATCATTCAATAGATAAAGCAAAAGAAAGAATGCCTAATATTTTGGATGATATTGTTGCTTGGGTCAACTCAAAAGATCCTACTCTTTATATTAAGCCTGAAAATGTAATAAATATGAGTAGTCTAATTACATTCCATATTAAGGCTTGGAAAGATGATAATACATTACAAAATTGTAGTGGAATTGTTGATATAGAAATATTTGAATTTGAAGATTAAATATGCAAGTACCAGAAAAAGTATATTTGCAACAATAAAATATTCACTTGAAAATTTAATTTAATTAATATGACACAAGAAGAAAAATCACTATTACTCCAAGACCTTTCTGCAAGATTACCTTACAAAATTATGGTAAAGGTTAATGACACACAAGGTATAATGGATGAAATAGATATTCCTAATGAAAGAATTTTCGTTAGTAGTTTAAATCCTTTTCTATATGGTGGGGCAAAGGCTAGTTGGTTTACTGTCAATGGTGATAAAATTTATCCATATCTTCGTCCAATGTCTTCAATGACTGAGGAAGAAAAGAGAACATTTAAAAGACTTAAAGGGGAAATTAAACTATATAACAGTATAGGAACAAAATTACATGATTGGCTCAACACGCATCATTTTGATTATAGAGGACTTATTCCTATGGGTCTTGCACTTGAAGCACCTGAAGGAATGTATAATGTATAAAGCTATACAAATATGATAGATAAATTCGAAACATTACGCCCAGAATTTTTAACTGCAACAAACTTATGGTACAATGATGAACCTTATGCTTATTGGTTGTCTGCTCCAGAGTATAATGTATATGAATGGGTATTATATAAAGAATACAACGACTATGAGTCAGTTGTTGGTAACAGCGGATTAAAAGGCGTGTCTTATGAAGAATTAATGAATAGTTTTAGAACGTATACCTTTTATGATAATATAGACAGAGAAATGTTATGTAGAACATTTAGACAACGTTCTTTGTACGATGATTCCTATGATTTTGAAGATTTTATAGACGAATAAGATTATAAAACTATGATTACAGAAGATTACGTTAGTTTTGAAACAGCAAAGCTATTGAAGGAGAAAGGATTTGATGAAAGATGTTTTGCTTTCTATTACATCATGCCTCATAAGACTGCAATCACTTACAATACTGATTTCCCAACTAATAGTGATTTGGAGTTAATATACAAATACAAGGAGTTTGGTTCATTGCCTACTCTCCAGATGGCAATGAAGTGGTTGAGAGAAGTGCATAAGTGTTATATTACATTTACGTGGGAATTTAAAGAATATGATAATAATTATAAACCTATATATAAAGATATTACTTGGTCTTTTAATATAGCTATTCCAAAGTATAATAGCGCAAGAAAAGGTGATGGTAGTTATTTTGATTTAGATTCTGATAAAGAATATGATTCTTATGAACAAGCCTGTGAAGTAGCATTAAAGTATTGTCTTGAAAATTTAATTTAAATAACTATGGCAACAATTAAAAGTTATACTACTGTGGAGCAAAGTCGTAAGCTGGCAGAGATACTGCCGCTTGAAAGCGCAGATATGAAGTGGTATTTTTGGAAATCTGAAATAGACGCACCTAAACTCCCTACTTTTGGATATAGTAAAGATGCTGCTGAAAATTATAAATCTACAGAGGCTGTTTATCTGCCTTGTTGGAGTCTTGCAGCATTGCTTGGTGTTTTGCCAAAAGGATATTCTCTTGGTGCTAGAACAAATAGAAAATATTATGTTTGTATGACTCACATAAACCATAATGTATCCGAATTTGACAATCCAGTTGATGCTTGCTACGAAATGATACTGAAGTTACATGAACTTAAAATGTTGTAATTATGACCAAAAAACAACTCGTAGAACTATGGAATAGTCTTGATGATGATACAGAGATAGAATTTCCTTGTGCGTCGTATAAGAAAGATGGGAAATTTAAAAAGATTATTATAATTACAGATTGTTAGAATTATGAAAGAATTATCAATAGAAGAAAAAGCTAAAGCGTATGATGAAGCTTTGGAAAAAGCAAAAAATTATCATTCTCCAGAAACTGCATGTAATGTAAGAATTGCTATGGAGAATCTTTTCCCCGAACTCAAAGAGTCCGAGGATGAGAGGATAAGGAGAGAGATTATTGATTTTCTAAGAATCTCAGCAAATACATTCAATGCCGATTATGATAATTGGATTGCTTGGCTTGAAAAGCAAGGTGAGTGTCACATTAGTCATGACGATAAAATTATGATTAAGCAACTTACTGAATATTTTACCACAGGTCATGGATTACAGAATACTAATGGAACTGTTGTAGAATGGCTTAATGATGTTAAGGAAAAGCTTGAAAAGCAAGGGGAGCAGAAGCCTGCAACGATGTCTCTTGATGAAGCCATTAAACATTGTAAGGAAAAATCTTGCGGTAATAATGCTTGTGCTTTAGAACACAAGCAACTTGAAAAGTGGCTGATTGAACTAAAGGAACTAAAAGAGCAGAAACCTGCTGAGTGGAGCGAAGAGGATAGAGAAATGAGGTTAAAGATACTCAGATATCTTTCTACTCGTTGTAACGTGAATGAGTATGAAGAAGCTGAAGAGTGGCTCAAATCTCTCAGACCCCAGAAACGTTGGAAGCCGAGTGACCGAGAACTTGGTGCAATACTTACGGCGATAGGTGATGAAAGACAAAAAGGCAGTGATGTAGCAAAAGAACTGCTAAATATTTATCAACATTTAAAGAAACTAAGGGAGAAATAAATTATGAAAGTAGACAAAGCGCCAGAAAAGATTATATTGTCAGCAGATAGAGATACAAAAGAATTGTATACTGAATGGGTTACAAGAGATTTAACTGATAATATAAAAATTGAGTACACTCGTACTGATGCCTTTATTGAAAAGGCGCAGTTGTTCTTAATTGATAAACTTAAGGAGATACCTATGGGTAGTGGCAAAATGAAAATCAAGGCCGAATGTTCACTTGACAAGTTTATCGAGGACTTCAAAAACTATATGGAAGGAGAGTAAGTTATGAAAGCAAACGAAGCGCCAGAGAAGATTTATCTCTTTGAAAATTCTATAAATAATATACTTAGCTATAGGGGATTATCATTATCTAAAAGGAGTGACGAGAATGATATTGAATATACCCGCACTAATGCTTTTATTGAGAAAGCATTGAAGTGGTACTGCCTTGATTGCGAATGTAATGACAACTGTAAAGATACTAAATGTTTTTTCCATAATGCATATAAACGTTTTCTTGAAGGGGACAAAAATGCTTGTCCTCCAAAGTTCGTATGTACAATATTAAATCCAGACGGTAGTACATCTGACAACTGGCGTTATAGGCATTTTATAAGAAAAATGCAAGATGCCTTTATAAAGAAAGCGGTTGAATGGTTTGAACAAAACCAGCACATGTATAACACCTCTGAATGTTTAGGTGATAGGAAGGAGTTTATTGAAGACTTTAAAAAAGCAATGAAGCTATGACAAAATATCAGTTAGAACATACTCCAGGAGTCGATAAAGTGTTGACTTTTGGAAAATTTAAAGGTAAAACTATCTTGCAGGTCATTAATGAAAAACCTGCTTATATAATATGGTGTATCAGAAATGTTGCAGGATTCTCTATTGACCCCATCTTAAGTAAAGAGCTATGTAAACAGTATGATGAACACTTCAGGAGATATAATCTTGCCCAAGCTAATGGATATACTTCTGCTGATGTTAGAAGACTTATGGAGAAGCCTTACTGTATGCATGCTACTGAAGCTATGGATTATTTAGAGTATGATGTACCCGAATGTTATTAAAAGAGTTTATAATTATGAAACTGATAGACAAAGACGCTTTAATAGCGGCGATAGAGAGATTAAAATCTATTCAACTATCTATATTTAGTAAAGGGGAAACCAAAGAGAGTTGTTGTGATTCTCTCACTTGTATATCGGTCTATAATGAAATCCTTTCTTTCCTTGACACCCTCGAAGTGAAAGAGGTGGACTTGGAAACAAGTATTGACGACTATATCAATTCGCACTTTACAGAAGGATGTGATGGCGGGATGAATAGCGATTGGTATAAAGTCATTGGAGGTGTTCATTATAAAGATTTGAAAGACATCGCCAAACATTTCTTTGAACTTGGACTTAAAGCACAGAAAGGAGAATAAATATGAAAACAGGTATTGAACTAATTGCTGAAGAAAGGCAGAGACAAATTGAGGTTGAGGGTTGGACAAAAGAGCATGATGCCGAACATAAAAATGACGAATTAGCAAAAGCAGCAATTTGCTATATTGACCCAAATGTTTATTATCATCAAGTTAATAGAACAGTAAGTTTTAGGATTCCAAACGAATTTTGGCCAGAACAGTGGGATATACGTTGGTTTAAACCAACAAATAGAATACGGGATCTTGTTAAAGCTGGAGCTCTTATTGCTGCTGAAATTGATAGACTACAAACACAAAAAGAAGAATAAATATGGTAGAAGTAATTGAAGAGAAAAAGGTACCTAAGGCTAGAATAACTTGTAGTAATTGTAAAAGTGTTTTGAGGTATGGTAATGCAGATTTACATAAAGATTATGAAGCAGATAAATCTAATATAACTGCTTGGACTACATTACATGGTCCAATGTGTTTTACATGTCCTGTATGTGGATGTAAAGTAAGTGCAGGCTGGATAATTAAATAAACTTAACAATATGATTATATTAGGAACAATTTTAGGTTTATTATTCTTATTAGGACTTATATTATTCATATACGGAATAGTTGTAGCTCCTATTATTCCAGATGATGACTTATAAACGTTATGAGTATTGGACTAATGAGGGAAAGAAATGGACTGAATGGTTTGAATGGGATTCAGATTTAAGACCAGAACTTCAACTCACAGATAGAAGAATAATTAGCAGATTAAAAAATGAATATAGAGAATTATGATTAGAAGATTTGGAGTAGTATTCATCCTTTATCCTATTTTTATATTATGTTATTTACTGCATATTGTATTTGTAATAACATGTGCTGTATGGGGTCCAATATACTACATAATTACTGGACTTGATCCTCTAGAACAAGATATTATATTCTTTTTTGTGAATTGTGCTTCAGATTTTTATGACTGGTATATAGATAAATTAGGACCAAATGGATAAAGATTATATTGAAGATGAAGAACAGTTTGAAACATTTTGTTCTGAACATAGAATTGGAAAAGATATAGAAAATCCTCCTTATGAGTATCCTTGTATTATAGTATATAGAGAGATAATGGGATGGTATGACTATACTTTTGTATATTTAAGTGATTTTTAAATGAACGCTAGAAAATATTTTTTAAATGAACATATTCTTCCACAAGCAGTAATTGGCTCCTATAATATGGAAGCTAGTTTATATCCAGAACCATTTATTAGTCATAATGATTTAATTTATGGTTTACAGCTTAAAGTAAATGAAGCTGCTTGTGCAATACTTAATGCTCCTGATGAAAATGAAAAACATGAGTGTGAAGTTACTTGGAGAGTATTGTATAATTTGTTAACAGAAATTCAAAAGATATGATTAATAATTTATTAATGGAATTACCTACTGTTTCTGATTGGCCTTCTGCTATTGTAGGAGCTGCTTTAATTATAGCAGGAGCTTGGGTAATAGTAACATTTATTAAAAGATTATGAAGAAAGTATTTGTTCAGATAGTTGATACCAAAACTGGTGGCTATCAATTTGAAATGATTCAAGAATCCGTTAAAAACGGAATGGAAGTGTTGAATGCGTTAAAGTATTTTGGTATCGGTGATGTAAACTGGACAAATACTAATGCTAATGATCTCTGGGAAGCCAAGTTTGGAATTATAGAAGGAACCAATAAAGTAATAACTATTATTATTATTTAATTCATGAGAATAATAGAAAATCCAAATCCACTTGATGAAGAAATTATTGTATGCTCAGAATGTAAATGTAAATATGCATACAATAAAAATGATATTCATACAAAAAGTGGTAATAATGGAATATTAGGTCCAGGATTTATGAGTTGGTGTGATAGATGGGTTAATTGCCCTAATTGTGGAAAAAGATATACAATTAAAAGTGATTACGGATTCGGATGTGAGAACTTGTATTGATAAATCCTGGGAAGCTGGAAGGCAATCAATGCTTGATGATATTTGTAAATGTCTAGAAAATAATATTCCAGTTATTATCAAACAACTTAAAGAAAATCTCAATAATACATTTATTGTTGAGCAATCTGATTATTCTAAAGATAAAGAAATAATTGAGGGTATTATTGAATATCTTGAATGCTGGAATGACTTCGATTCTGGAGATGAACCTTTTGAAGAATATTGTGCAAGATTCGAAAGATATATTAAGTTTATGAAAGAACTTTTAAATAGATTATATTCAAATGGAAAATAATGAATATTTAATTATTATTATAAATAATTATGAAAGATTTTGAAAAAATTCCTGCAGAATGTTGTTATTATGTAAGAAGTAATCCTGGATTTCAATTTCTTGAAGGAAATAGAGATCCTATTAATCCCCATATAAGAGAAATTGCAAGGGCATTAAAGAAACATGAACATATTCCTGCTATTATGGTAGCAAGATATGAAGGGGAACTTTATATTGTAGATGGACAACATCGGTATCTTGCAGCATGTTCTTTATGGGATGAGGGTGAACCATATAAACTTCTTGTAGAAGAATATGATTCAGTTAATCCTTTTATGGATGCCATTAAATTCAATAACACAGCAATGGATTGGGATATGTCTACTTATCTAAGAGCTTTTGCTGCATGGAATTATCCTAATTTTAGAGAATTTTTAGAATGGATTAGTTCTAAAGAATGGAATCGTGATAAACTTCCATATACTTTAGGATTGGCTATGTTAGGGGTTAGAGGAAGAGATAAAATTAAACAAGGAGTACTTCAATTAGGTTCTTCTTTTAGAGAAGGGGATCGTCTTTATAATGAAATTAAAAACAGTTCTTGTTTTAATATTGTTCTCACAAATGAAGCCTCTGTAAAAGCTTTCTATAGGTTATATAATGGAAGTACTATAGGACTCCATAGATTTATTGAAAGTTTTGAGGATAGAGAACATATCTATCCTCCAACAACTTCTAAAATTAAGGATTGGGTAGAATTTTTTGAAACTGTCTAATATTAGATCAGGTTGTGTCCGACCAACCTTCTGAGGCGGTACGATTGGGTCAGCCGAAGCTAAGTTATCAGTAAACCGATCGGTGATTGGGGCAACCCTTAACAAAATTGGGAAGAGTCAAAGGCATGACTGGAAATTATGCACAAGATTTGAGTGAGAGACTACCTCTCACTTATTTTTAAAACTTAATAATATGAAACTAAGAGTATTAAAAAAGAAGCATCCATCTAAATTAGAAAGGATATGGATTGAACACTATTTAGTATGGAAATCCTTAAAATGGTTAAATGAGGATTATCAATCAATAAGACTTTATTATATGGAGTCTTGTAAAAAACATATTGGACTATGATAATAGATTTTAGTAAATATGATTGCTTTATAGCAGAATGTTATGAAGCAGAAGATGAATTTTGGAAAGGAATTTATGAAGATATTGAGTCTGATTATTGGATAAATGAAAATAAAAATAATTTTTGATTTTTTAACAACTATTAATAGTATTAACTGTTAATAGTAGATAGTTCAATTTTTTAACGTTAAAAATCAAAATTTATGAATAAATTAGTTTCTAAAAACCCTATTTAGAGGTTTAAAGAGGGTAGAAAAATTGAAAAGTTTGAAACCGGAGGTTTTACATATAATGGAAAACATTATGTTGGTGGAGGAACTAAAATTGTTAATTGGCTAAAAAAATAGATGATGCCGTTTGGAGCAATTCCTGTAAAATAGCAATCTTAGAAAACAAAAAGAACTGTTTATCCTTTATATAATTCAACTACTGGAGAAACAACTTATTATAATTCTTTAGAAGAAAGGGAAGCTGCTAAACAAAATATAATTAATTCAAAAAATAATATTACAATAAATAATTCTGGAGTAATTCCTGGAGTTAATGATATTGATACTCAAATGAGAATTAATCAATTACCTTCTGCAAAATTAAAAAAGCCTCTTAAGACTCAAGAATAGTGGAATACAGAGTTTCAAAATAACTTTATTAATAATTTAACCCAGGATTAGAGATAGTATTTAGATTCTCAAGGAGTTAATTTTAATGATGTTAAAGCGGTACAAAAATTTATAGGTACCAATGATGATGGAAAATGGGGAAGAAATTCTATAAATGCTTGGAATAAATTTATTTCTACAATTCCTTAGAACTTTTCTTAGACAAGAGAAGAACAATCTATGATGCAAGGAACAACTCCATATGTAGAAACCCCAATAACTCCTACTAAATATACTACAAATAATACTTATATGGATAAAACTCAATTTAGAGACAATATCAGAGGATTGGGTATTTAGAGTAATGCAGATTTAATTAATTGGATGCATTAGACTGGAGCTGAAGGATATGATTTTGGAGGAAATCAATGGGCTAAACAATTTAGAAACGACGTTGATAGAGTTCTTGGAGGAGACTATTCTGATGCTAATATTAGAAAAACATTTAATACTGCTGGAAATTGGGGTAGAGGTTTTTTAGGTGGAGGAGATTTAAGTGATTTCCAAAATGCAATGGCAACTAATGCTGGAGTATGGAATGGAATAGCTGATGCTGGAAAGTAGCCTACAATTCAATTTGATCGCTCAGCTACAAGAGAATGGTTAAGAAATAATGCTGGAGGCTCAGCATATGCATTTACTGGTGATTAGAGAAAAGCAGTAAGAAATATATTAAATGGCTAGGGAACAGACCAAGATAAAGAATTAATTAAAGGAAATGCTGATTTAGTAAAAGCATTAACAGGTTATTTTAAAACAGGAGGAAATATGATATTACCATCAAGAAATATTGTTGAAAGATTTAAACAAGGAAAGAAAATAGAATATTTTTAGAATGGAGGAGTAAAAAGATTTAAAGTAAGTTATAAAACTAGAACTGGAGGAGATTGGCTTGAAAAATAGTTTAATACTTAGGAAGAAGTAAATGCTTTTAGAAAAAGACTTAGCCATGTTCCAGTTTTTAAAGTTGATGATATGAAAGGAGCTTCTAGGGGTTCTGTAGTAAAAGCTGATAGAACTAAAGGAAAAGATGCTGCTACAACTGCCTATGATAGATAGGAAGCTGAAAAAAATAACATGATGTCTTTTAAACAAGCTTATTCTCAAGCTAGAAAATCTGGAAATAAATATTTTGCTTATAAAGGAAAAGTATATAAATCTGATTTAGAAAATGGAAAAGATAATATGACTGAAATGCAATAGCTTTATGGAACTCATTTAGGTTATTCATCCAATCCAAAATTACAAAATAAACAATCAAGAACAGCTAGAGAATAGTATAGAAAAGATACTAAAGCTACTAATACTAATAGAAATGCTAATTTCAAGGGAGAAACAAATTCTCAAGCAAATGCTAGGGCTGACAAAAATTTTGATAGAAAATTGGGAGTAAGTACATTAGCTCCAGATTTTATTGATGCAGTATCTCCTCAAACAGCTATTGGGAACTTTATGAATATGGCAGGCTCTGCTATAACCGGAGAACATTTTACTCCAAAAATTTATTAGAATGGATTTAATATCCCAGGATATGCTTCAGATTTAACTTAGAGTAAATATAAAGATTTAGCATTTAGAGGATTAGACGCTTATTTATCTTTGGGAGCTCCTGGTGCTAGAGTAAATATGACTCCTGGAGGTACTAATGTAACTGAAGGTGCTACAATATTACCTAATGGAACAAGAGAATTTTCTAAATGGCATTTAAGATCTTTAGGACCTAATGCTACTAGACCTATGGAAGGAGTATTAAGAAGTTCTAGAGGCACTACTTATTATATTGATAATGGACAATTTATGAAAAATTTAACTATTCCAGCATTAGTATCTAATCCAATTATTCAATAGATATAGAATTTAGAAAAATAATGAAATATATTAAAGGAATAATCTTATTCTTAACATTATTTATTTGTTGCAGTTGTTCCGATTTACAAGTAACAAATCCTGAGTATAGAATTCATTATACTTATGTAACAACTGTAGATTATCATTATAATAGAAGATATATTCCTTATAGACATCATCGATTTCACGATGTTCCAAGGTATAGAACTCACTTGGAACATCGTGAATATCGATTTAACAAATATTAACTTTTGAATTTTAAAATTCATTAGTAAATTTATAATCCAATTTCAGTTGGAGATAATTGTTTTAATTTTAAAAATTTATGCTTATGAAACGTATATGAACACGTAACAAAGGTCCAGATTACAATCATTAATTAAAGAGTTTTTAGTAGATAGTTAAAAATAAATTAATTAAAATGATTGTATTATGAAACCTAATGTATTAAAATTTAAAGACGATATTAAAATTCAAGTAGCTCAACAAAAAGAGAAAGATTATTGTGATTGGTGGATGCATCCTGCATATTGTGCTTATTACATTTTAAAACATGGAATAACAGACTTTGATAAATGTATTGAAGAAGATGTTAAACGTTCTTATAAAGCATTACCCGATGAATGGAGTAAAGATCACTTTAGAGAAAAAGTAATGAAATATCTTGCACAATATGAAGAACAACCTGTATGTACTGATAAGTAATAAATTAGATCCAATTTATGGTGCAGTACAGGGAGGTCATGCAGTTGCTGAATGGTTATTAGTAAATGCTAATCTTAATAGAGAAAGTATAAAATGGGATTGGACTAATGACTATCTAATCTATCTGTCTGTAGATGTTGAACAATGGAAAAAAGATTTATGGAGATTTTCTCCTAATAAATATCAATGGACTTGGTTTGATGAACCAGATTTAAACAACCAAACCACTGCTATTGCAATTTATGAAAAAGATTTTCCCGGATTTATTCGTCGAAAATTAAAACAAGAAAAACTACTAACTGGGTTGTAATATACCCAGTTTTTTAAGCTCGTATAGTTCAATTGGCAGAACGGTGGTCCTCAAAACCAAATGTTGAGAGTTCGATCCTCTCTATGAGCACTAAATAATAAATTGTTAATTTTTATTAAATTCATAAGTTTGAGTTTGAATTTTCAAACTTAAAAATATATTTATAGTACGAAGATTAAAACCCCTTCGTCTATTAATATGTCAAAATGGGAATCTGAAAAAGAAGAATTAGAAAGACTTATAAATGTAGAAAAAGTTAGTTATGAAGAAATAGGTAGAAGATATGGTTGTTCTGGAACTAATATTAAAAAAGTTGCAAAACAATTAGGAATAGAACTTCCCCAACGTAGAAAAATAAACCCTTGTGAAACTTTTGATAGAAGTTCTAGAAAAATAATATATTATTGTTTAAATTGTGGAAAAGAATTAAATCAAGGTTCTAGTAGTTCTCATAGATTTTGTGATAGTAAATGTCATAATGAATATAAATATAAAGAATTTATAGAAAAATGGAAAAATGGAGAAGAAAATGGAATTAGAGGAGCTTCTGCAATTTCTATGTATATAAAAAGATATTTATTTAAAAAATTTCATAATAGATGTCAAAAATGTGGTTGGGGAGAGGAAAATCCCTATTCTCATACTATCCCTTTAGAAATTCATCATATTGATGGAGATTGTACTAACAATAAAGAAGAAAATCTTCAATTGCTTTGTCCAAATTGCCATTCATTAACTGATAATTTTAGGTCTTTAAATAAAAATACTACTAGATTTAGATATTAAAATATTATAATCCTTTTCGGGTAAGGTAAAGCAGAACCTGTGAGTTTGCCGACTGGTAAGTGAATCAAAGCCTGGGGTAAGAAGCACCTATTGCTTTAGTATAGGTAAACCTTCTAAGAGACGACGCTACCCACAAATATTTTTTAGCGGTTAGTCTAAAGAAAATCTGCAAAGCTAGGTAAAGGAAGTCCTAGCAAATTCTGATGTAGCATAGTTGGTTAATGCACTTGACTGATAATCAAGAGATCTCTGGTTCAAGTCCAGACGTCAGAACTATAGTGGCGAAGCTTAACTGGTATAAGCACCAGCCTTATAAGCTGGAGATAGTGGGTTCAACTCCCACGGCCACCACATATCTCGGTATGGGTGAAAGATTAAGCCAACAGTCTGCAAAACTGTGTGTGGAAGTTTGAGTCTTCCTACCGAGTCAATTTTATTTAGGGGAGTGGCCTAATGGGTTAAGGCTCTTGGTTTGGGACCAAGTGATTGTCGGTTCGAGTCCGGTCTTCCCTACTAATAGTAGATAGTTCTTTTAACTTAATTAATGTAAAATGAAAAAAATTTTAGTATTTTTGATGACTGTGATGATGTTTGTAGCTTGTAATGGCTGTCACCAATCACAACAAGAAAGTTTAGGAGCAACTGACTCTACTGAAATTGTAGTTAAGGACTCAGTCATTGACACAATTGATGTAGACCATACAATTGCTACAGATAGACAGACAATGCACATGAACTAATCATGCATTTCCAGAGGAAAAGGAATTCAAAATGCCTCTAGGAGAGTGGCCCTAAGAAAAATTGATTTGATAGAACCTTGAATACAATAGTATTCATTCTGTGAATAAAAATTAAAATTACGGAGCTACGAGTTAGCTCCTTTTTATTCCCCATTAGTATAAAGGTTATTACACTCGATTTGTAATCCTGTGATGGCCGTTCGATTCGACCATGGGGATCCATTTGGCTATATAGTAGTTGCAAATGCTATATAGACGTAAGGCTCTTAGTTACGGCTAGGAGGGGAATCGTAAGTCCACTATCTTGTACGACGGGAGATAGTCTGTAGTTCAGTAAAAACTTCATTAATGCCGAGGAGTACACAAATACGAGCTGTCGTGTTTTCAGTAAAACTGAATATCCGTACTAATCAATCAGGAGAAAGGTGGTAGATTAATGAGTATTTTAGCAAGGTTTAGCACTGTACCTTAAACAGTGCAAATTGGGAAGACTGCAATGATGGTGGTATTGCGCAGCACTGTAAATGCTGTCCTGTATGGTAAACAACGGGAGTTCGAATCTCTCTCTTCCCACTATAGCAACTGCCTTAGATACGAGGGTACCAGTCTAAGGTCATAAGAACTAGTAAGCAGGCATAGATGATTTAGGTTCTTTTTAATTAGTATAAAAATCGTTAGACAATAAGAACCGAGAGCGGCGGAGTGGTTAAACGGCAATAGCGTTAAGGTGAAATTCCTTTGGATAAGATGCCTCTGCTTAAGACCACATTCAAGATTAAAACGTTAAATCAGCGCGGTGTCATAATTTATACTAATTAATATTGGGTAGTGGCAGAGGTGGTCAATGCGGAGGTCTGAAAAACCTTAGATATTCGTTCAATTCGAATCTATCCAACTATAATTACACTGGTCAACGGACTGAACACTGCAGAGAGCAACTTTTCGTAAGTCTCATAAAAAGATGCCTCAATGGCGGATAAGCGAGTTATCGTAGGTAGAAGTAAGGTATAGGAAAGCTATACACGATGGAAGGTGTAATTATTATGCAGACTTAGTTCAGGGGTAGAACGTTGCTCTCCAAAAGCAAATGTCGGGGGTTCAAATCCTTCAGTCTGTGCAAATGCCCTGGTAGTTCAATGGATTAGAATACATCACTACGGATGATATGATGAGGGTTCGATTCCTTCTCGGGGTACAAAGTCAACACATTTCTTTATTAGTTTCTAATGTAAAAACGAAACTGATTGATACTCTACTATTCAATGACATAGGACAGGAAGTTGTTGATACCTGTTAAAAAAGGAAATCCTATTGAGAATAGTAGAAAAATAGTGGTATGGCTGAGTGGCCGAAAGCACTTGTCTTGAAAACAAGAGAACGGTAACACGTTCCGTGGGTTCGAATCCTACTGCCACTACTATGAGTACATTTGAATTAAAAGATGGACAGATTGTCTGTAAAAAGTGTGGAAGTAAAAATGTTTCTATCAAAGCTGGAATGATGGTTGATAGAGCATGGTGTAGAGAGTGTAATAATGAAGATTATTTATAAAGAGGGTTGCGTGAGTGGTTTAAACGACTGACCTGCTAAGTCAGCAACCGCCAAAAGTGGTTCATTGGTTCAAATCCAATACCCTCTACTAAATTTTATGTATTATGAAAGAAAAAATATTTTCTTATGGGAAATTTTATAATGAAGAGGATATGATCAATTTTGTTAATAGTAGAGAATCAGTAACTCCTGTTTCTATAATAAAAGAAGATGGAGTATATAAATTGTTTTATTTATGGTAATATGGGAAAATATTTTGGACAACAATGCCAGAATGATACTTTAAATCAGAAATTTAGAGAACTTCATGGCAGATTAGTAAATGATATTATTTCTTTTTGTAAAGATAATAATATTGAAGCCGAAGAAGTAATATTAAAGGTTGATGGATTGAAAGGTTCTATTCCTTATGAAGAATGGCAACCTTGTACTGACTCTTGTTTAGAAATATATAAAGAAGATTCTAGATATGAATTACCAATTTTAATATCATTATGATAATTGCTAAATGTTTAAATAATGTCAATCCTTGGGGAGGAAATAAATACCCTCTTGAAATAGGAAAAAACTATGAAGTAGAAGATATTGATATGGGACAATCTTATACTACTATTAAATTGGCTGGCATAAAAGAACCCATTAATTCAGTTTGTTTAGAATTTTTTATTGATGGAGCTCCTATCAATATTTATTCTGATAAACGATTTAATCCTTATTTATAATTATGGAATATACATTAGAAACAAGATTTGATATCGGAGATTCTGTCTTTGGATTTGTTGATGGAGAAATTCATAATTTGGTTATAGATAGAATAGAAATAAGTTTTGAACGATTTAGTAAAACTGATAAATATACTAGATATAAAGTAGTGTATTTGGCTACTACAACAGATTGTGAAAAATTTAATTGTCAACATAGATTTAAAGAAGGAACATTATTTACTAAAGAAGAATTGAAAAATCATGTTAATGAATATTTTGAAAATAGAGAAAATTCTTAATCATCAACAGCATTTATATTTTAATTGTAAACGGCCTGAAGATTATGATTATGAAGCTGGAAGAAATGCTGGAATAGCACAAATTACTAAAGATTTGTGGAATATTCCAATTCAAACAGAACTAGGAGAGAAATTTCCTTTTACTGGATTTGTAGAAATTGATGGAACAATTCATAAATGTAATTCTTGTGAACATGAGGATTTAGTTCGCAGTATTGTTTATGATAATCCAGAATACTTTAAAAAGTATAGAAATGTTCCTGCAGTATTCTATGACCACAAGCCTCAAGGTATGTTACAAGAGGAATATTTCTTAATGAAATATCTTGGATTTGTTAAAGTATCTTCTTTTAAAGATGCTCCTACTAAGAAGATATTATTTAGGTATGAGAATTTAACTTGGAAACAATCTGATATAATTTATCCACAATGAAAATAGTTAAGCAAATAGATGAGACACATTTTGAAGTAGAAATGGAACCTTGGGATAAAGATAAAGAAATTAAAGTTTCTATAGCTCATGATTATTTAGCTATAGGAGCTCCCAATAGTTTCTGTACTTCTATTGATATTAAGGGAGAATACAATAGTGGTCCCATAAATGGGCTTCTTAATTATAATACTCTTCAAATTCCTATTAGAGCTACTCAAGAAATATTAAGACTTATTAAAGATTATAAGTATTTAAAACCAGAACATCTTATTTGTAGAGATGGAAAACTAAACTATCTTTGGAATAATTATCCAATAAAATTTAAAGATGAAGATGGTGTTTGGAGAGTAGCAGTTAGAGGAGATAATGAAGAAAAGTATTCAATTCTCTCACTTGCTGTTTATAATAAATTAACTAAAGGTTTAGAAAATGACTAAAGGTGAACTATTAGATTTTCTTACTGCAAGAGCTAAGGAATTTAGAAATGATACTACAGCTATTTGTAGGAATAAGCATTTAACAGGAGTTAATGAACAAGAAATGCCTAGAGCTTTTCAAATAGATGGAACATTAGTTGCATTTATTAATTATGTTGGAATGCATCAAGGTATTGATTATGCTTTAAGTGTTAAAGATTTATGAGTTATACAGAAACACATTTTGGTAAATTTAAAGTTCTTGCCAAAGGAGAAGAAAATATTAGACAATATATTAAAGAACATAATATAGAAACTGATAAGTATGAAGATACTTGGCCTTCTGATACAGATAAATATTGTGTAACATATCCTTATGAAAAGGATGGAGATAAATATCTTATAGAATTTATTGAACACGAAGAACTTGATGAAGGAGATGACTTTGAAAAATTTCGACAGAATGAAGATGGTACTATAAGTTTTGGAGTACAATTTTATAATGGAGGATGTGGTTTATTTGAAGCTCTTGGAGGTTTCTATAAATGTTTAAAATAATTTTAGGTTGGGATAGTGGTGGAACTGGTGAGACACGCTAGTCTTAGGAACTAGTACATTGATACATTGTAGGTTCGAATCCTACCTGTCCTACATCAAAAGAGATTTGAGACTCAACGTAACGTCAATAGTCCCTGAAGAAATTCAAACTATTGCTTCATCGTAAGTGGAAGAAGTTTTTTAGCTCAGTTTTACGGTTATAAAAACTGAGATCTTTGCGGGTATGGTGTAGTTGCAGGCGCACACCTGACTTCCAATCAGGAGGCATGCGTGGGTTGGATCCCCACTATCCGCACAATTTGCAGTGTTAGTGTAGTTGGAGGTGCATATCTGCTTGCCATGCAGAAGGCTTACGCTGGTTCGATTCCAGTACACTGCTCAATTAAATGTAAATGTGGTATGTATAGAAAATTTAAAGAACTTACAAAGGAAGAATTAATACAAACTATAGAAGAAGTTGAATATCTTGGATAGGTATTAAAAAACTTAGGTTGTGTAGATAATAGTTATAATAGAAACAAGTTAAAAGAATTTATAGAATTAAACAATATTTCTACTTCTCATATTAAAACTAAATTAACTAGAGAAACATATGAATAGAATCCAAAACATTGTAAATGTTGTAATAAAGTAATTCCTTATGAAAAAAGAGAAAATGATTTTTGTGATCATTCTTGTGCAGCTAGTTATAATAATCGTGGAATATGTAGAAATGGTACTCCACTTCCAGAACATTCATATTGCTTAAATTGTGGTAAAGAAATTACCAGAGGAAATAAATTTTGTGATAATACTTGTGCTGCTAAGTATAGAGAAAAACAATATATTGAACGTTGGAAAAATGGAGAAGAGGATGGATTAAGTGGTAAATATGGAATAATAACTGCAGTTAGAAATTATATATTTGAAAAGAATAATAATGAATGTGAATGTTGTCATAAAAATTATATAAATCCTTATACTGGTTTATCTATATTACAAATCCATCATATAGATGGTGATTGTACTAATAATTCTGAAGAAAATTTAAAATTATTATGTCCAAATTGTCATGCAATGACTGAAAATTATGGTTCTTTAAACAAAGGAAAAGCAACTAGAGTAGATAATAGAATGAGATATTAAATATCTCTAATGCTTCTATGGCAGAAGGGATTATGCACCAGACTCTTAATCTGGCTATCAAGGTTCGAGTCCTTGTAGGAGTACTAAATCATTGGGTTTGTAGCTCGAAGGTCGAGCAGGTGGCTGTTAACCACTCGGTGGGGGTTCGATTCCCTCCATTCCCGCCCTTATTTTTTAATGGGACAGTTGGCCGAGAGACTTAGGCACAAGTTTGTGGCACTTGGATACGTGGGTTTGAATCCCTCACTGCCCCCAATAACTAAAACTCTTATAAAATAAAGTCATAAATAAATTTTGATTTTTTATCCTTGATTTATGATAAGAAAGTATGTGCAGTATTTGATTATTCTAAATTGAGGATATATTTATTTTGTGATTAGATAATTATTTATAAACTTTAAATTTGTAAAGAGTTATGAAAAAAGTAAAAAGTGTTTTTAAGAAAATTGGTCAAATTTACATGAATAGTGTAATAGAATATTACAGACCATTGATTGATGCAAAAGTCAATCCTTTAATTTAATAGTTTTTACACTCATAGCTTAGTGGTAAAGCCTCGGACTTTTAATCCGGTGACCTGGGTCCGATTCCCAGTGGGTGTACCTCTAAGGAGGAAATTAATTTAATTAGTATTAGTTATGAAAAATAAATTAAAAATATTTGCAATATGTGCCACAACTATTGCAGCTTCTATATATTCCTTTTATTTAGTAAAAAGTGGTTATATGCTATGACATTAGATTAGTTAAAACCTATTTTAAGGAATGGAAAATATTATAATTGGGGAATAATTCCAGGATGGATTGGATTTATAAAATATAATTATTTCTTAGATGAAGTATTTTTTGTAAATGGGGATTATAGATTATGTGAAAAAGAATTAAGAGATAAATTAAAAGATAGAAATGACTTATACTATATAATATGATAACATTAAGTGTAATATTAATAATATTAGTAATTATAGGTATTTACGATCCTTATATTGATTGTTTTTACGATTATAGAGGAAAATATCATATTATATTATGGTATAATGATTCTAAAGGACAACGTAAATATATAAATATTATAGGCAATCAAGATAGATGATTGCCTTTTTTTGTGCTTATGAAAAAGTTTGAATGTGATTTTTTTAAAGATTGGATATTTATTAACATATTTAATATGATATCCTTTTCCTCAGATAAACTAGAATTATTAAGAGCAACTAAAGGAATCTTTGTTTCTTTGCAATGTAAGTTTATATTTTCACGTCATTGTCCATTTATATATAATTTACATAGAGGTAAATTATTATCTATATGTATTCAAGATGTTCAGTGGAAAGATAAATGGCAAAGCCCAAGACATGAAGAAGATCCTTTTATAAGTATTGGATTATTTAATAAATTCTATTTTAACTGGACATGGAAACTGCCTGCTCATTTAAGAACAGATAAAATAGATGAATTAGATTATTGGGAGCAATTCATTTGGTATAAACATTACTATTATGAATATTCTAATGGAACTCTAGGTGAACCAAATCTTAAAATGGCTAAAGAAAAATGGCCCTGGCAAGATATGGAAAATAATAGTACTTGGAATGATAGATTTTTAACTAATAAAGCATTAAATGAAATACGTTAAAGTTGAATGGCCCGAAATCCAGGACTATATGTGTCTTAGTGATTTCCAAGAAGAAAGTTTTTATGACCCACAGAAAGATGTTTGGTTTATTCCAGATTGGTGGGAAACTGAAAGAGATTTAGAAGAAGATAATAAATCAATTTAATTATGTGTTTAATATCAAAATTAAGATTTCCTAGAAAAGCTTTAAGAGATATAGAATGTTTTAAAGTATTATATAAAAATGGAGATGAATATTTTACTCCATATATGGATACTGTTGTAAATGTTAATGAACCTCTAAAAGCGAAAGGATGGAGTATTTCAATAATTCCATATGAAAAAGCCCGAGGATATATTCATACATATTCTTCTTTAAATGTGGCAAGAGCAAGTATTATGGTATTAGATGATCCCTCTGTAGTTATATTTAAATGTATTATTCCAAAAGGAACTAAGTATCATATATCTGCATATTACACAGAATATTGTTCTAAACAAATTAAATTTATTTCTCAAATTCCTTCCTATGAAATACACAATATACACTGATGGTTCTTGTAGAGGTAATGGTAATGGAGGATTAGGGGTAGTTTGGTTAAAGAATGGAAAGAAAGTTTTAGAATTTTCTAAAGGATTTAAGAATACTACTAATAATCAAATGGAATTGTTTGCAATTTTTATTGGAATAAAAGCTATTACTAAACCAATAGATTCTTTAGAAATTGTGTCTGATTCTGAATATGCTTTAGGATGCATATTTAATCCTAAATGGAATCCAAAAAAGAACCAAAAATTAATTGTTAGAATTAAAAAGCAATTAGAGGTTACTCAAAAACTTGTTAAAGAGCCAATTAAATATCGTCATGTTTATGGTCATCAGAAAGAAGGTAATGAGGATATGATTTGGAATAATTATTGTGATAAATTAGCTGCTAATGAATCAAGTATAATAATATGAAAGATGTAGAAAGAGAAGTTAGAGAAGGGATTGCTTTAGAAAATCAATGCCTTAAAAAACTTGATTTTATTAGAAATGAATTATTACCTATTTATGGTAATGTTACATTAAAAGAAATAGAAGAAAGTTTATGGAATCAATATCTAAAATTTCATGATAGAGTAACTAATTATTTCAAAGATGAATAAAGAACAATTAAAGAAAGGGGACTATATTCAATCTAATTCTGGAGTTCCTGCATTTGTTGATAAAATTCTTCCATCTAGAATAAGAGTATGGATAGGAAATAAAAAAGAATATATTCCAGATGATGAATTACAAAGTTGGTCTTACGGAAATCCTATTAAAGATAACCGAATAGTAGGAAGTAAAACTTTCGCTGTCCGATTTAAACACTTCTTAGATTGGATTCCTAAGGAATTTTATATGTTTGGTCCACATATACTTGAAGAATATGAGTATATGCAAATAGTAGCTAATGATCTTCTTAAATATCAGATTCAAACAGCTACAGATGAGGAAGAAATTAACTATTTAAAACGACTCAACTTATATGAATGAAAAAGACGTCCTTGACGAATTTTTTGTATTAATTGGAAAAATTGCTTTACTTTCTGCTAATTGACCTAATAATTCTGCTTTTTGGGATGAAATTAGTGAAGATGTTCAGAAAGTATTAGGTAAAGTAACTAAAGATAAAATGATTTATGGTTGGTAAATCTGATTGTATTACCATATTTAATGAAATGATTAGAGGTGCTCCTTTTGATAAACTAATTTTGATTTTTTCAGATTATTTAACAGAAATTAAGTGTGGAAAATCTGATAAGATGATAAATTTAGTTGTACAAAATCCTCAATTAATAAATGTGGCAATGCCTAAAATTGTGGAATATTTTTGTAGAAAATACTGTATTTTAAGTATTATATTTAACAATAAAACAATTTTGTATTATGAGTAATGAAAATGTAACTGGAGGTCCAATCCAGACCATTAGAGAAGGTAACAAAATTACCAAGATTTGTGTAGAAGATTACTACAAGATGATTAACCGTATTGCTGCTGCTGAAGATCGTAGTGCAGAAAAGTGGAATGAGATTTGGGAGTCTATGGGTGAAGATGATACTTGTGTTATCGTTGGAACTGGTATTTCTCAGCCTTGTTTAACTGATGCTTTCGATGAAGAAATTGGCAACAATATTGCTTTCATGAAGGCTAAGTTAAATGCCAATATGAAAAAGAGAAATGTTCTTCGTAAACTGTGGGAAGCTGCAATGATTACTATCGATGCCATTGATGAGGAATGGAGTAAAATTGATAATATGATTGCATTTGACTTAAATGGTCTACGTAAGTATAATACTGAGTATCTTAATCATTTAGACGAATTTGGCTATGAAATACAAGAAGAGACTGAAGAACCTAGAAGCGAGGATTAAAGCTTGGGAAGCTCGTGGCGGTCAAAATAAAGAGAGTGGACATCTTCATAAAAGACCTGGAAGTAAGAATAAATGAGTAGAAAAGAACTATTTAAACAATTAAATAGACTTTGTGAAGAACTTAACTATAAGTATAGTATAAATTGTGGTGGCTGTTGTTATGTAGCTGCTGTTCTTGCTGAACAGTTTGAGTTACATAACATTCCATTCACTGTTATTCATTACAATGAATGTGGTTGTCATTATGCTATTAAAGTATCTGATAGATATATTAATAGAGATGACTATAGAAAAAGAGAAATATCTGAATACTTAGATTGGAGTTCTTCTGACTTATTTGAGGTCTATAATGATGGAGATTGGAATAAATGTTATAGTACAATACATAATTCCACTGTAAGAAAAGCCATCGTGAAAGTATTTAGTAAATATGAAAATCGTAGAGCCTGATTTTATCATGGAGCCTTCTGGTAGTGGTTCATGTTATGATTTAACTTTTATGAAAAAAGTTAAAAAACGTGAAACAGGAAAATTTGAAATAGAACCAGGACCTCCTTTATATGGATTAACTCTTACCCATGCTCTTAGTAAGATAGCTCATAATAGAACTGCTAGAAAATGGGAAGAAGATAATGTTACCTTAAAAGAATTTCTGAAGGAATTAGATAAGAATTATAAAGAATTATTAAAACTTTGTAAGGATCTTCCTCCAGAGAAATTTGATACTGGAGAATGAACAAATGGTTTTTATTAGGAACAATTCTAGGAGTAGTCCTAGTTGTATTTTTATACTATAAAATGGCTAATTTTCATCCAATTGATAAGGATGATGAGCTATTAAGAAAAATAAATGAGTTAGAATTAAAGATAGATTCTTTGAATAGTCGAAAAGATAGTATTAGATCGGTTATTGATTCAACTCATGTTAAAATAATAACAAATGAAAAACATTATCAAGAAAGGATTAATACTATTCTTGTTCAGTCTGCTAGTGCTGACTCCAGCTTCATCACAGACTACATTAGACTCTATTCAGAGCAAAACTCTTTGTCTAATTCTAAATGAACACAAAAAGTATAGTATAGAAAATCCCTTGTTAAAACAACAGGTAGAGTCATTAGAGAAGTTGAATCAACTTTATGTAAAGACAGATTCTATTCAAAAAGAAGAGATTCATCTTTATGAAGAAAAAGTTGCATCTGATGACAAAAAAATTCAACGATTAAAATCCGCTCAGAAGAAAACATTAATTGGAGCTTCCGTAGGCGGTATTGTTTTATTTATTTTAGGTTTAATTTTATGACGTATAATATTTATTACGGAACTATTGGAAAGACTTTAGGTGTTAAGTATCGTTTTACTAGAAATTGTAATCGTGGAGAGCAAGAGGCTCTTAAGATTGCTAAAAATGCTGCTACTTCATTCTATTATAAGAATGAGGGAAAATATGGTCTTCCATCTTTCGATGATATTAATAAAGAGTCAAAGATTACAGGTCGTTCTATAGAAGATCTTTATAATGATCACGTAGAAGACATGTGCAGATGGTATGTAATTCCTACTGAATTGGATACTGTCCCAACGAGTAAGCTTCGTTGGTAATTAATGTTGACTGTTTATAGTCAATTAGTTGCTTGTGAAAATGATGCATTAGGTTATATAACCTATGTATTCAAATGTCTAGAGCCTAATCCTGGATTTGGTCATAGTTATATTATGGTAACAAGGTTTCCAAATTGGGATCACAGATCTCTAGATATTGGAGAAATAGGATATTTAACTTATAATGAAGTTGTAGCAGGCAAAGATAAATGGTTTTGTCCTGAAAATGGACAATTTGTACCATACAACTATACAAATATTTATTTTGTAAAGTTTGTACAAGAAAAAGTAGATAGTTCTAAAAAAGATATTATAATATGAAAGATTTAAATGAATACTGTATTAGGAGATGCCTTACAGAAGGCAATGAACTCTAAGAAAAATGACTTTTCTTCATTTGTTTGGAAAGGCGAAAAGAGGAAGGAAGGAGATAAATATGTTCAAGATTCTATTAAGATTGTTGACATGACACCAGATCAACTTAAGAAGTGTTATGAGCATTGTGAAAAGATGCTTCATAATGACGATCCAAAGAACCTTGGCCGATATAATGTATTAGACGAAGTAACTGAACAAATCAATAAATGTAATGTAGAATTACTTTTGAGATTCTTTGAGAATAGTTATTTGAAGGATAACAGAGAGGATATTCGTAGACGTTCTCTTTGGGTAAGTCTTAGACAATTTAAGGCAAACAACCCAGAAATAACTGATTTATCTTCAGTACCTCTGACTAAAATTAGTTCTAATCTTCCTTCTGAGTTCGATGATGTAAATATTCAAGATACTATGGACGGTTGTCTTGATTATCTTGGAGCCTTTAATAAACAACACTTGACTATGACCTTTATTACTAAAATGGGCTTGTGGTTTACTAAAGCTGAAGAGAATGAATTGAAGGGTAATTCTAATGCTGAGAGATTGAAGATTGCTAAGGAGAAACTCCATCTTCCAGAGAAACTTAACCTTAAATTTAGTGAGAAAGGATTGTCTTATCATGAAATGAGAGCAATTCTTATTCTACCTAAGAAACAGAAATATTCTGATATGACTACTGAACAACTTGTTACTTTGAGAAATAAAGTATTGCTTCGTTTCCAAAGAGAGGTTGATGGTCATATTTATAGTTGGAGAAAACTCCAGAAGCAAATCGAATTGGTTGCTAAAAGTAAAGGAGTTGACTTAAATGACTAAAAAAGAATTGATAGAGATGCTTTCTGAAGTTCCTGATGACTCTGAAATACGTACTGTAGAAATTAGACAAGATTTACTTAGTTCAAGTACATATACAAGAGAAGTTAATGGATATTATGAAAATAATGGTTATTACGTTTTATGTGGATTAAACGTAAGGCCTTATAAAATAGAAAAGCATGACTAGAACTGAACGACAACAAGAATCTGTTAAAAGGTGGTTAGCTCACAAAGGAAAAGGAACTATTGTAGGAGCTACAGGTTATGGTAAAACTCGTTGTGCTTTAATGGCAATTAAAGCTTTACTAAATAAATATCCACAGTTTAGGATACTTGTTGTCGTTCCTACTGAAGCTCTTCAAAAACAATGGTTAGGTCATATAGATGAATGGGGTTTTCAGTTTAATGTAGAAGTAGTAATTATTAATACTTGCATAAAACATAATTGGACTTGTGATTTACTAGTAATTGATGAATGTCATAGATGTGGTGCTGATGAATTTAGTAAAGTATTTAAATGTGTTAAATATAGAATAATTCTAGGACTTACTGCAACTATAGAACGTCTTGATGGTAAACATCTTTTAATTCAGAAATATTGTCCAGTTGTAGATGATATTCCTACATTGGAGTGTCTTGTAAATGGTTGGATCTCTGAATATAAAGAATATCAAGTATTAATTGATGTTGATAATATTGATTACTATAAATCTTTAAATAAAGAATGGATTCAACATTTTGAATTCTTCCAATATGACTTTAATTTAGCTATGTCAATGGTTAAACCTAAAGTTGGATGGCAAAATAAATTAAAATTTAGAGATGAATTATATAAAGGCAATGATGAAAATATGAAAAAGCAAGTTCTTGCTAGTATTAATTATCATTCTGCTGGATTTATTAGAACAATGACAGCCAGAAAAGCTTTTATATATAATCATCCTAAAAAGATTGAAATTGCCAGAAAAATAATGGAAGCTAAATCTGGTTCTAAAATTATTACTTTTAGTACTAATGTTGAAATGGCAGAAGCTATCGAAAATGGGCAAAATGTTTATACAGGAAAAACTTCTAAAAAGAAGGGAAGAGTAATGTTAGAGGATTTTATATCTGGCAACATTAAAACTCTCCATTCTTGTAAAAAACTTGATGAAGGTTTTGATTGTCCTGATGCTTCTGTAGCTATAATTCTTGGATTTGATAGTTCAGAAACTAAATCTACTCAAAGAAGAGGACGTGTAGTTCGAAAGTTTGAAGACAAAGTTGCTGAAATATTTTATATAGTAATTAATGATACACAAGAAACTAAGTGGTTCACTCAATCACATCAGAAAACTAAAAATTATATAACCATTGATGAAATGGGACTTGAAAAAGTTCTTAGAGGAGAAAATCCAGAACCTGTGACAAATAAACCTAGAGAATTAATGTTTAGATTTTAATCTTATGGGAGCAAATGATAGACAGGAATTTATTATAATGCTTTTAATAGAGAATAGAAGCTATTGTTCTGATGATAGAGGAGCTTTCTATAACTTTTTAAAAGATAATTATGATTTAAACAAATTCAATGAGAGATACATGGAATTGTTAGATGAATTTATGAAACCTTATGCATTGAATAACACAGAGAAATCTGAATAACACTTAAGCAGCTAATACACAATATTATGCTGTGAAATATTTAAATCATGACCTTCATACAGAAATGTGTCTTATGGATGAATATAAAATTAATCCAAATGAACTTATGTGTATTAAGGTTATCTTATTAGCCCAAGATGAAGATTATACCTATCTTCAAAATTTTGCTCAAATATGTCCATTAAGACCGCTATTAACAAGTTTACAATCTAAAGGAATTATTCTTAAATCTTATAAACTTCCTAAAGAAGGTACTGCATTTAATCCTGGAGATGTTCAATTTAATCAGAATTTTCTTAAAAAGTATTATAGAAGTGCTTTTGAAATGGGAGAGGAATTGTTTTATACATATCCTCAATCAGCTGTAGTACAAGGAAGAGTATTTAATTTAAGAACAGTATCTAAGATATTTGACTCTCTAGAAGATGCCTTTGGAAAGTATGCTAAACAAATTAAAAATAACCCAGATTTACATAATCAAATCATTGATGATATAAAATGGGGAATAGAGAATGGATATAATTTTACTACCTTAGACAGATTTATAGTAGATAGGGCATATGAATCCCTTCATGCAATGAGGCTTGGAGAAGGTATTAATATTAATCTTGAAGCTACTGAATTGGTATGATGTCACATAAAGAAGTAGATTTAGACTATGTTAAATCTAATTATGGTGGATTTGAAGATTTAGAAACTATATTAAAAGAGTTATTAAAAAATGACTCAGAATTGCAATTAGTTGAATCTAGAATACCTAGCTCTAGTAGAGTAAATTTAGTAAGAAATGGTAAATTTCTTGCTGTAATAAGTAAATAATAATATGAAAAAGTATTTAGTTAGATTTACTACAAAAAGTGGTGAGTATGATAAGGAATGGTGCCACGCTAATTCGGCATCAGAGGCAGAAAACATTATTCGACAAGATCATTGGAATATTGAAAGTATTGATCTGGTTGAAGAAATATGATTAGAGTTTGGTTACAACCCGATAATATCTATTATGGTGGAAAAGCTTATGCTTTTGACGTTTCTAATTTTGAAACAAGACCTAGTGAATATGGGTATGATAACCTTTTAACTGAAGACTTAATAGAAAGGGTTAATCAAGGAGATATATTAATGTATTTTGATTCTCAAGATTCTGCTCAAGAATGGTGTGAGGATCATCAATATGAATATATTTATGTAGAACCAAAAGATGACAATAACTGATGCTCTATTACAAGAAATTGACATTGGTCGTGAAGGTAGAGCACAAGGTTATTCTATGGGATTACCAAAAGTAGAATCTATAATAGATGGAGTTACCAAAGGAACTATGACTGTTCTTGCTTCAGGTACTGGTCAAGGAAAATCAAGTTACATTCTATATGCTTATGTATATAGACCTCTTATGGAACATTTAGATGATGAAAATTTCTATGTTTCGTATTTTTCTTTAGAAATGCCTGCAACAGTTATATTTGGTAAATTATTATCTACTTATATATTTGAAAAATATGGTAAAGAACTTTCTATAAAAGAAATACTCTCTAGAAAAAAAGGTTATATTCTTAGTGATGAAGATTATCAAATTGTACAGGATAGTTTGCAATGGCTTAGAAAGGTTGAAAAGAAAATTCATGTTTATGATAAATCTTTAAATGCTGATAAACTATATGCCATTTTAATGCAAAAACTTGAACAATTTGGAGAATTTGAAGAAACTGAGAATAGAAAAATCTATAAACCACATAATCCAGATTTATTATATGAAGTAGTCATTGATCACGTAGGTTTGTTAAGACCTTCTAATGGTCGTAATAAGAAAGGAGAAATAGATATGACTGTTGCATATTTAGTTACTCTTAGAAATATGTGTAATATAGCAGTTACTTTAATTCAGCAAATCAATAGAGAACAAAGTAATATTGAAAGATTTAAGGCGGGAAGAACTGGAATTCAGTTATCTGACTTAAAAGAAACTGGAGATACTACTGATGCTGCGGAGGTTGTTGCAGCTCTTTATGGTCCTAATAGAGATAAACTAAATACCTATAGAGGATATGATGTTAAGAAATTAGGAGACCATATAAGAATGCTTCAAATTCTAAAGACTCGATTTGGTGAAGCTGATAAAGAAATTGCACTAAATTTCCATGGAGGAATAAATATGTGGAGTGAATTACCTCTCCCTGGTGATATTTATGATTATGATAAATATGTAACTCCGGACTATCTATTAAATAATAATGAAGAAACGACAGATGATAATGAAAAAATAGAAGAAGATAATGCTGAAAAACAACAATTTAAATTGATTATTTAAATATGGCATGTGAAACACTGTGTATTTACGGTGAATCAGGTACTGGAAAAAGTACCAGTTTAAGAAATATGGATCCCGAAACTACTTTTATAATTAGTACTACCGGTAAACCTCTTCCTTTCAGAGCTTGGCGTAAGAAATATACTCCCATAGTTATTGAAAAGGATGAGAAAAATAAAATTAAATCTGTTACAGGAAACTATTATATTAGTTCTAACTGGGAAGCCATAATCAAAATCCTTAAAGTTATCGACAAAAAGATGCCTCATATTAAAGCTGTAGTCTTGGATGATATGCAGTATATTTTGAGTTATGAATTTGTCGATAGAGCTACTGAGGTTGGATATCAGAAGTTCTCCGAATTAGCTCAGCATCTAATGGAAATCCTTAGATATTCTGAGACAATGAGAGAGGATTGTACTATGATATTCTTGACCCATTCAGAAAATGTTGGAACAGAAATTGATCCAAAATATGTTATTAAAACTATTGGTAAACTTCTTGCGGAGAAAATAACTCTAGAAGGTTTGTTTACTTATATCTTCTGTACTAAAGTAGAAGAAGGTGATGATGGTAAGATGACATATAAGTTGGTTACCAATAATAATGGACAATGTTTAGCTAAGACTCCGATGGATATGTTCGAAGATTTAGAGATTGATAATGATTTGAATAAGATACTTGATATTATTAAAGAGTATAACGAAGGAGAATAATGAAAATTAATTCAGCAAAACTCATTGTCGAAATCCTGGATGAAAGTACAGGAGAACTTATTACTAGAGAAGCTACTCTAGGAGATTTTAAAGAAGTTAAAAAGTCTACAAGTTCTGGTACTAGAACTAAGAAACCAAAGGACACCGATCCTGATCCAAAGATTACTTTGCTTGAAGGTAAGATTCAAATGAACAATGCTTGTGTAGAGCTTGTTGGTTGGGAACCAGAAATGAAGATTGATATTCGTTTCGAAAAGCAAGGTAGAAAGATTACTCCAATTATTCTGGAGGATGAAGCTAAAGGTAATAGACTTACTAAGACCTTTACTATTTCTTGTCGTGGTAGTAAACACGATAATTTGGCAGAATATGGTTCTGTATTTAATGTAGTTCCTTATGAAGGTAAGGATGGTTGGTTTAAGCTCTTAGGAGATGCTCCTGAGAAAGAAGACGATATTATTGATGTTCCAGAGGAGTTAACCGCTCCAGAGGAAGATGAAGTTAATGTCGATGAACCTGGTGTAGAAGCAGCAGATATCGACTTTGACCTCGATATGTAATAAAGAATAAAAGAGTAGATAGTAATTATTGAAGTAGATAGTTGTAATCATAGATGTATGATTCAAATTATGAAAATGTTTTAATAATTATTATGAACAATTTTAACTTTGGCGGTCTTGCCGAAACCTCATTTACTAACAATGGTCCTCAGTACCTTCGTCCTTATGATATTTATGAAGTTAATTTGACTAAGATTGAGAAGAGTTCTCTTAAAGGTAAGGATGGCACAGAATATGGTGTTATTGCTTTAGAGTTTAAGGGTTGTGGTGATAACAATGGTGTATATACTCACAACTTGTTTATTCCTCACAAGGATTCAGACTTCGAGAGAAGAATTAATGAGACTAGTGGTACTCCTTATCCTTCTGCATTTGAGCAATTCCAGTATACCTTAATGCAGTTAATGCAGGTTATTAATCCAAAGGGTGCTGATAAGATTAAGGAGAATGCTTCTAAGTTGAAGAGTATGGATCAGTTTATTGATCTTATTATCAAAGGTCTTACTGGTAAGACTGATGTTAAGTTCTTCTTGAAGCTGGTTGGTCGTAACCAAGGTGGAACTACATATGCTACTATTCCTAATGCTTGTGTATTGGGTAAGAAAGCAACTGCAGAGACTAAGCCTTCTGCTTTGAACTTTGTAGCTCTTGATAAGAGTCTGTTGGCATTCTCTAATTATGAGTTGACTCAAATGAAGAATTATAAGAATGCAACTCCTACTAATATGGATAAGGAAGCTGATGAAACTCCTGATACCGCTGGAGACGATGTAGATTTAGACGATATTAGTTTGGATTAAACATAATTGAAGATTCTTGATTTATGTATTTTTCATCATTACAACCAGAAATTACTAAGGAATTTATATTTTCTAAAGGAATAAATCAGGAATCTATAATGCAACATTACACTGGACTAGATGTTAGAAGTAAAAAGCTAGCATTTAGCCCCTTTCGTAATGATAACCATGTTACGTGTGCTTTCTATAAATCCAAATCTAACATATTATATTTACATGATTTTGCTACTAATGAACATATCAATTGTTTTCAAGTAGTAATGAAGAAATTTAATGTAAATTATTATGAGGCATTAGAAATAATTGCCAAAGATTTTGGATTAATAGAAGGAACACACAGTAATAAAGTTGCCCCTATTATTGTCAAACCTATTAAAGAAACTGAATCTTCTAATATTCAAGTTCAAATTAAGGATTATACTGAGGAAGAATTAAAGTGGTGGGAAACTTTTGGAATATCTAAAAAACTTCTTAAAAAGTATCATATATATTCACTTCAACACGTATTTATTAATGGTCAGTTAAGATTTACTTCTTCTAGTAAATGTCCAATTTATGGGTATTATTTTGGTAAAGATAAGAATGGAAATGAGAAATGGAAATGTTATTTTCCTTTAAAAACGGAATATAGATTTCTCAATAATCTTTCTAAAAAAGTTCTTCAAGGTTATCATCAATTACCAAAGACTGGAGATTTATTAGTAATTACTAAATCAATGAAAGATGTAGTAGCTTTGTACGGTTTTGGAATAGCTGCTGTTAGTCCTAATTCAGAAACTCTATTTGTTGATGATAAAAAATTAGAAGAGTTTAAACAACGTTTTAAACATATTCTAGTAGTTTATGATAATGATAGACCTGGATTATATAACATGGCTAAAATAAGACGAGACCATCCAGAATTAAACTATTTCTATATGCCTTGGTATCTTGCAAAGGATTTTACTGATTCTATTAAATTAGTTGGAGTAGAAAATATGAAAGAATATGTTGATGAATTTTTTAAAGAATATAAATTTAAATGAAAAAAGTATATTTGGCTAAAGATTGGACTGGAGTTCATATATTTCTAGAACCTCCTCAATTAATGAAATGTGGAGGGTTACCTGAAATTTGGTGTGGTCATAGACTAAAAGAAGTTTTAAATGAAACTCTTCAAATAGCAAAAGAGGATATTCCTAAAGGACGATATTTAGAACTTGACTTATATTGGTCATTAGTTCATTCTTATTCTAACACTAAAGAAATATGAAAGCTTCAGAAAAGCAAATAGAATTTTGCAAAACTCTAAAAGGTATTCTCCAATTTTGGATAGATTCTAATGATATTAATTCTCCTTCTCATTTTACTATTATAGAAGAAGTAATTAATAACGAATTAGAACCTTTGCCTGAAAGGGATAAGGAATTGTTAATAGATGTCTTTGGAAATTTACTTACATATGTAAGAAAATTATGAAAATTAATGAAAATAATATTGAAAATATTCCTCTAAAAGAAAGAGCCTTAGTTAGGGCTTTATTAGAGGATATGGAAGAAATAAATCATAACCTTCCTTTACATTCTCCTAATTTAGAATTAGAGTGGATTGATACACATACTGAATATTCTCCAGAAAGAACAGACCCATGTCCTGATTATTATGGAATGTATAGAATTTGGAGAGGTAATGATTATATAGGGGTTGAAATGGATTTAGACACTTTAGATTCTGCTTTATGTTTACTTTATAACTTTGTTATAGAAGATGACTAAAGAAGAATATTTAAATTCTTTAAGTAAAGAAGATATATTAAATGGGATAGGTTGGTATTTATTAGACCATGATGATGTTCCAGAAGATGTATCTCCTGAAGATATTTGGTCTGTTATTGCAGATTTAATCATTTTAGAATGTATTTAAATGAAGTAGAAACAATTAAATACCGGAGTCAAAATAACTGATAAAGGTGGAAATACTTATGTATATGATTCCATAGAAAAAGCAGCTGAATTGACTCAAATGAGTATACAAACTTTAAAAATAAGAGCTAATAAAAATAGTGTTCCAAAGGATGGTATTAAAGTTGAATGGCTTGATCCTAGTACTAAGAAACACTATACTGCTAAGAGATCTAAGCAAAAGGGTTCACAACTTGAGCTAGATGTTATTCATAAACTAAATGAAATTGGTTACACTACAGTTAGTAGTAGATCTAATAGTAAAAATTTAGATAATGCTAAAGTAGATATAGATGACTTAGGTGGAAACCTTCCAGTCTATATTTAGTGTAAAGCTACTCAAACTACTCCTTCTTACTTTAAAATTGAAGAAGAATGTCCATTAAAGGACAAACCGTTTACAGTAGTTTGGAAAAAGCAGGATAAAGAAGGAGGTAACAGTCCTGGAACTGTTTTTATTGCTCCTTTAAGTTTGTTATACGACTATTTAAAATTGAAATTAAATGAATAAATATATTTGGGCAGAAGCCACTCAAGACTATTGGCCAGAGATAAAAACTATTATGGCCCCATCTTATAAAGATGCAGTAGAAAAATTAATCATTAAATATGGTACAGAATTAGATGATGATAAAATTTTGGATAGTATTGATGATTGGCAACAATTAAGTGAATATCTAAATGATAATTACACAATAGCCTTATCTAATTTAGAAGATTATGATGAAATATGAAATTAAGAGTAGGATTTGATTTAGATGATACCATTTTTGGATTTTCTGAAGGATATTTAAAACGATTTAAACATTTTCCCAAATATGATTGGGCAATAACTAGAAATGTTACTAACATTCTAATACACGAAAGAGAGTTTTGGGTAAATCTTCCAGTAATTAGAAGACCTAATTTTGAACCAAAACTTTATTGTAGTTCAAGAGTAAATAGAAAAGCTTGGACTAAAAAGGCATTGGAAATTAATGATTTACCCAATAGTCCCTTATATCAGGTTCCAGGGTATCATATTCCTAAATCTAAATATATAAAAGGAAGAGTTGATGTATTTATTGAAGACTCTCCCCATCAATGGAAAGCCTTGAATATGGCTGGAATTCCCTGCTTATTAATTAATGGAAGAAATAATCAAGAATATGGTCCGATATTAAAGATATATTCATTAGATTATAATGAAATAGAAGATGCTTACTACCTCGGTAAAGAGTGTGGAATCTTTGATGATTTTAGTAAGTTCGTATGACTGTTGATTATGAATTAATTAAACAAATTAAAATAACTCCACTATTAGATACTCTTAGACTAGAAAATATTAGTGATGAAGAGTATTTTTCTGAATATAAAAATGACTATATCAGTAACTCTAGATTAGGAGTTCTTGTAAAAGATGGTGTAGAAGCTTTCTTTAAAGGAATTCCTCAAGTTTATAATCCGAGTTTTGAAACAGGTTCTCTTATTCATACTATGGTATTACAACCAGAGTCTTATGAAGTAATTAAGGGAGTATTTAAACCAACAGCTAAGGCAGGTTTAATGGCTGACGCTTTATATAAATCTGATGGAACAACCCCAACAGATGATGAAATTAAAGCACAATCCTATATTATAGGATATTATAAGGATAAGCTTACTGAAAATAGACTTACTGAATTTAGACAAAAAGCAGAACCTTATTGGAGAGATAGATTTTTATATGAGACAAATAATCCTTTTAAAGAGGGTGATAAGAAACGTATATATACTGATGAAAGGAATTTTGAGTTATTAAATAACTGTATGGATGCTTTAAATAAAAATAAAGCTATTCAAGACCTTCTTCATCCAGATGATAGTTTTGGCCCAGTAATGGTAATGAATGAACATACACTTCTTATGGACATTCAGATGGAAGTTCCAGGATATGAACCTAGAATTTATAAACTTAAAGCTAAGCTGGATAATTTTACCTTTGAGGATGATATAATTACAGTTAATGACTTAAAGACTACAAGTAAACCAGCTAGTATATTTGACCCGGAGTATTTCCACTATCAAAGAGAAATAGCTTTCTATAGTTTCTTATTAAAGTTGTTTATAAAGAAAGAACATGGAATAGAAAACCCTAAGGTTAAAGGAAACTTCTTAGTAGTTTCAACTATTCCAGAATATTCCACTTCTGTTGTAGCAATGACTCCAAAATTATTTAAGAGTGGCTGGACAGAAGCTGTTTATTTGTTACGTAATGTAGCATATTTTAATCAAGTTAAAGGCTATGACTTTTAAAGAACTTGATAAATTTTATACTGATAATTTTAGTATAGGACATTTAAATGCAAATCCAAGTACAAGAACTCCTTTTGAAAATAGATTAGTGCTTATTTCTTTGATTTGTCATGTTACATATAGAACAAAACTTAAAAATCCTGATGTAACACACTATCATATTATAATGAAATTATCTGAGAACTTAGGTTTACCAGAGAATTTCATTTGGGCATTAGCTATTATTTGTAAAGATTTTAGTTATCAGTGTACCGAATTTCCCACTTTTGGGTTAAAAGGACAAGATATTGTTAAAGAAATTCGTGGAATTTTAAAAACATATCTTCCGTTTTGATTATAAAGAGAAAGTGTTAAAATCTGTATTTTAACATTTGTTAACTATGATTATCATAAATCTGTGATAATTTTAATATGTTCTTCTTCGGAAGAAAAGATGTTTCCATATTTAGTAGATAGTTGATGACGGATTTATCCGTATGAATTGATGTATAAATTATAAAACTATTATGGAAAATGTATTTTTCACAAAATTTGAGACTATTGGTTTGACCAAAGATGAAGCAATTAAGAACGCAGCTCCCCTGAACCTTCGTGTTGATGCAACTCAGGCTTATAAGAAATGGGCTAAGGAGAACGTTACTAACGAAGATAATGTTAAGGAGTGGATGGTTGATTATCTGAAGAAAAAGAAGTTTAATATGCCTAATGATGGTGCATATATCGTTCTTCAGTCAGCTGTTCTGGACTCAAGAGAGCGTCCTTACAAGGTAGAGAAGCCTAAGTATGAAGCTCGTACCCATACTCCTGTAAGAGTTTATGTAGGTCGTGCTCAAGATACTAACGAGGAAATCTTCACTGAGAAGACTTCTAAGGCTGCTGAACAAGCTGCTAAGGAGTGGGTAATCGAGAACCACGTTGGTGTAGACTTGGTTATTGAAACTCGTATGAAGGAAAAGAACTCTTTGTACGCAAAGGTTAATTATGTTCCTTCAAAGGGTACTCAGTCTTGCAAACTGTTGGTATTTGGTTATAAAGTAATGGATTAATCTCAGATTTTGTAAACTCTTTATAATATAGCCGATTAGACTTAGTTCTAGTCGGCTATTTTTTTATCTAAACTTAAATAAAGCATTGAAAAATGAATAAAATTAGTGAAAAGAAAATTAATGAAATAATTGAAGATTTAAACAACTATCAAACCTTGGACAATGAAAAACACAAAGCGGGCTATTATTATATGGCATATCAAAATGTGGTAAATTCTGATTTTCCTGATGAACTTAAAAATAAATTTATTGAAGCCTATAATAGTTGTAAGAAAAAGAAATCTAAAAAAGAAGAGGTAGAAACTGATGATAGAGCTATTACCAATTTTATTAGAGATGAAAAGGGTTTAATTCAGTATTATACTTTTGAAATCTTTAGAAAGAATAATCTAACGTTCTATGGTAAATTGGATAGAAGAGATATGGAAACTATCTATCGTCTTTATTCAATTTATGGTGCAAATCTTACTCAAAAAATAGTTTCTAGAGAATTTCCTCAATATACTTTTGTAGAATTTAAAAGAATTCTTAGAGCATTTAATATCTTTAAAGCTAATTCAGAATTTGCTCCACATATTGTAGAGGAACGTTCTGAAGAAGAATTAGTTAATCTTCATAATCAAAATAAAGAGAATAATGTTCTTAGAAAGATTGAGAAAGACCAACTTTCTGAAGCTAATAAACTTATTAATAAGTTAGCTCAAGAGAATCAAAAACTTTCTAAGAGTACAGCATTATTTGAGACTCTTCTCCAGTATGATTCTGAATTCAAAAACGAGAAACCTGAATTAGATAAAGAAGCTACAAGTGTTGAAACTTTAATTATTTGGTTGTCTGATTTACATATTGGAGCATATAATGAAAAGTTTGGATTCTATGAACTCCCTAGTTATGACAGAAAAGAAATTAAGAGGAGATTAGATAAGATTATTGGAACATTTGTAGGAAAATCTTATCATAATGTTCTTATTGCTGATTTAGGAGATTCTGTTGATCAATATAATAAAGAAACTACTAGAGGAGGACATTTACTTCCCAATAATATGACTGATAAAGAAATGAGTCATCTTTATTTGGATTGTATGGAATATTTCTTTAATAATATTGCTGAAGCTATTCAAGCTAATAGTTATTCTTATTTTAGTGTAGGAGAGAGTAATCATAGTGGTAATTTTGGTTGGGCATTAAATCTGGCTTTATCTTATAAATTACAGCAACGTGGTTGGAAAACTTATGTAAGTGATCTTCCTATTGATGTCTTTGCTATCAATAAATATAAATTTATTTGTACTCATGGTAAAGATAATTATAATCAATCAAAACAATTCCCTCTTACTTTAAATCCTCAAACTGAACTTTATTTCGCTAATTATATTGCAGAAAATAAATTAAATCCTGATGGCACTAATAAAATTTATGTAATTAAGGGGGATTTACATCAATATGCTTATACTTCTGGAAAGCAATTTGATTATGTTTCTGTTGGTAGTATGTATGCAACTAGCAACTATATTGCAGCAAACTGGGGAAACACTCCTTGGAGCATAAATTATACCCATATTAGTGGTAACAATGTACTATTTGGTAAAATAGGAGACTAAAATTATGACTAAGTATCAAGAATTTTTAAATGGAATTAATGTTATTCCAGAAGATTTATTTTATGAAGTATTAGATAGTCTTCCAGAATATGATTCTGATAAGGCAGATTTTCTTAATGTTTATGATTATAATTCTCAAGATGAAATTGCTGCAGAAATTATTGCAACAATCTTACTTAATTGGTCCTGTGTCACTTGTGAAGATGTAGATTTTGAAAGAAAAACATTTACTTTAGTTGATGGTTCTAGTTTAGAAGATTTAGAAGAAATTAAAGAAACCTTTTCTAAATGGACTATTAATAATTATGAAGAATGTAAAGAATGGTTTCTTAGTGAAGAAACAAACAAAGAAAAAGATGTATTTATTCATAATTATGATTTTAGCAATGTTCCTTTAAAAGATTTAAAGGAATTTTTGAAAAAGTATGAAAACTAGAGATGAAGTTCTTTCACAAGCTGCAGAAGATTGTTTGAAAGACTTTTATAAATATGCTGTTCCTAAAGTTTCTTGGGAAGATTTTTTAAAAGAAAATCAAGAATATACCAAAAAATATAAAGAATGGGAAGAGCTAGAAAATAGGCCTCCAATTAAAGAATTTTGTGGTCCAAGACCATATGAATTTTATTATCTTCCTTCTGACATAATTAAAGACATTGCTCTTTCTTATGTTCATTCTTATAGAATGGATCATCAACAAGAACTTCTTGATACTATAGAAATTCTTAAGAATTATTGTAAAGATCCTATTGTTGATAAATATATTGAAGGAGAAAACGGATTTCCTGGTCATAGGGGATATGAGCATCCTAATAACTTAGAAAAAGAACTTATTGATATTTGTGATCAACATTCACATGAGCCAGTAAATATGGCTAAAGAAATTCAGAGTAAGTTCTTTGAATTTCTTGATATGGCAGGAAATTTCTATAATTGGAATAGAGATTTAAATTCTTTTAATATGACTGTTTATTTAGGACCTAGTCCTAATTCTAACAAACAAGCAGTCATAGATAACTGGAAACAATATCGAAATAAAGATATTAAAATTAATGAAAAACAAATTAAAGAAGACTATTATGGAGAAGAATTGGATTGAAAAAATCAAAGAATTTATTCGTAAAGCTATGAATGAAGGTCTTAGAATAAGGGCTTATCATACTTTAATGGGAGATGATAGTAGAGATTATTATGAAATTAGGGTTTTTAAAGAAAGTTCTGTAGTAGAATTTACAGTAGAACCAACAAATCTTTGTTTAGATACTTCAAAAGGAACGGCTTGTTTTGATTTATCTCTTAGTAAAAGAGATTTATTGGAATTGGATGCAATGATTCTTTCTATTGAAGAATATAATGAGGATATGGCTCTTTCTGATTTTAATAATTTCTTTAGTGAAGATGAAGATAAGCCAAAAAGTATTGATAACTTAGACGACGACGAGTAATGGCAGAAATTCAATTAAATGAGTTGCTTGCAGGAAGAGCCACCCGAATTAAAAATAGGGATTATTTTCAGACTGCAGCATATGTAGAACCTTTTCTGGATAGAGTTCAGAAAATTTCTAAAGAAATTAGAGTGCAGGTACAACTTCCTACTCAAATAACTTATACAGCTAATGGAGACATTAATACTGAAGATATTACTTATAATAGAGTATTGATTGAAGCTATTCTTCCAGATGAGTATAAGTTTAATGATGATCCACATAGAGCTGTTTTAGGAATGGTTTATGGAATTGATGTTCGTAAGCCAGTAGTCAAATTCTTTAAAGGACAGGAAAGAATGTCTTGTACTAATCTTTGTGTATTTAGCCCTCAACTACTTTCTTGTCAGGATTTAGAACCTGAAACACAAATTGATTTCAAACCACTTGAACGTATTATCGAGCAAACTGATGATACTGCAACTTGGTTAAAGAAATTAATTGAAACAGAATTTGATTGTTCTGAACATAATGTAAATGAATCTCTTGGAAGATGGATTAGAAATTGTATTAACTATAGTTTTAACAATCATTATCAACCAGTAAAAATTGCCTGTTCTACTCCTATTGATGCTTATAAATCATTATTTGAAAAAGAAGATGATGATTATTATATTGGATTAAATGGAAATACAAGTATGTATCAAATATATAATGCATTTACTCAAGTACTTACTGATGGTATGAAAAAGGATCCATTTAATATATTTGAGAAAACTTTGTTGATTAAGGATATTCTTGATTTATAATGGATTTAGTTGAAATATATAAGGATTTTTTTATAAATCCATCACATATAATAAATTTATATGTTAAAGATGGGGAGTGTCACTTAGAAACTACAAAACATCTTTATAAAATCCCAGAAGAATATTTTAATAAAATTATAGAACATAGTAGTTTAATATGAATAGAAAATTATATAATACAGCAATAGTTGAAAAACTAAAAGAACTTATTAATAAGTATCCAGATTTAAGATTTGGACAAATTCTTGTTGATGCTGATATTATAAAAATAGTTCATTGTAATGATAAACCATTTGCTAAAGATCCTTATTATGAAGAACCTGAAGTAATGTGGGAAAGAATGAAAAATAATAAGTTTGCATTTAAAGAATTATTTAATTAATATGAAATTATATAAGAATCCTGTATTAGGTGCAATTGCTGGAGATATGATTGGGGTGCCTTATGAATGGTATTGTAAAAAAGGACTTCGAATTCCAGAAGATTTTGAACTTTGGACTAAAGATTCTCATTTCTCTGATGATACTGTAATGACTATTGCTGTAGCTGAATGGTTACTTTATCCTCCATATAATACTTATAATTTAACAAGTATTATGCAAAAATGGGGAAGAAAATATCGTAGAGCTGGATATGGTCATTTATTTGGAGAATGGATTGATTCTGATGATCCAAAACCTTATGGTAGTTTTGGTAATGGTTCAGCTATGAGAGTATCTCCAGTAGGTTGTGCTTTTAATACATATGAAACCACTAGAGCTATTGCAGAGGAATCTGCTTCTGTTAGTCATAATCATCCTGAAGGAATTAAAGGAGCACAATGTATTGCAGAAATGATTGCCAGTATTAGATTTATAGGAGAAAATTGTACAAGTTGTTTAAATATTGCAGAAAAATATTATGGCAAAGATTCTTTGAAAAAATCTCCAAAAGAAATAATTAAATCTGGTTATAAATTTGATTCAACTTGTCAAGGTAGTGTTCCAGAAGCTATTTGTTGCTTTGCATATAGTAATTCATATGAAGAAACTATAAGAAATGCAATTATGCTTCGTGGTGATGCTGATACTCAAGCAGCTATAGCTGGTTCAATTGCAGCAGCATATTGGGGAGTTCCTCAAGGTATTCGTGATGAATGCATAGAAAGACTTCCAGATGATATGTATGATGTTCTAGAAGATTTCTCTGAAAAGTTCGGTTTAGAGCTTTAAATAATATTTTGATTAAAGAGTTATTGGAAATAGATTTAAAGTCTAATAACTCTTTAATTTTAAAATTTTATGCAAGAAAAAATGTTTATTGTAAAAAGATCCGGAAAAAAAGAGCAGTTTAATCCTGTGAAAATTAAAAATGCAGTAAAAGCTGCTTTTAATTCGGTTGGTTATTCTGTAGATGACGATGTATATGATGAAATAGTTAATTCAGTTAAAGTATGGGATGAAATGACTATTGAAGACATTCAAGACCAAGTTGTAGAGACTTTACGTAATCTTGAGTACCATGAAATAGCAGATTGTTACCAAACTTACAGATTAGAACATAAACAAGCACGATTTATCCGAGAAAGAATTGATTATATGGATAAATATGCTGATTCTTCTGATAATGCTTCAACCTCTTCTGAAACAGATTCCAATGCTAATGTTACTATGAAAAATGTAGCAAATTTGGAAGGTGAAGTATATAAGGTAACTAATAGAAGAATCCAACGACAAAGAATGAAAGATAAACTCAATGAATTATTCCCTGAGGATGATGATTTGGGTAAACAATATATAAGTGACTTGGAGAATTGGATTATTTATACTCATGATGAAGCATCCTCTCCAGTTCTTAAACCCTATTGTATGGCAGCAACTCTTTATCCAGTAATGGCAGAAGGTGTAGGTGTAATTGATGGAGTAACTCCTAGTGCTCCAAATGACATACAATCATTTAGTGGACAAGTAACTAATCTTACTTTCCTTTTATCAGCTTCAGCAAAGGGTGCTGTTGCTCTAGGAGACTATTTTATAGCTCTTAATTATTATATAATAGCAGAATATGGTCCTCATTGGTATGAGAAATTAGATGTAAATACTACATCAGACCATTGTCTTAAACCAATGACTATTAAGAGAGCTATTCGTAAAGGTATGAAACAATTTATCTATGGAGTAAATCAGCCTGCTGGTAATAGAAGTTTCAACTCTCCATTCTCAAATTGTTCATATTATGATAAAACTTATTTTGAATCTATCTTTGATGAATTCTATTATCCAGATGGTACTAAACCAGAATGGAGAGCAATAGATACTCTTCAAAGAATCTTTATGGAACTTCATAGAGAACTTAGACTTATTAAACCTTTAACATTCCCTGTTACTACATTTGCAATGGTACATGACGGTACTGATGTAATTGATAAAGAATATAAGCAATTATGTGCAGAGGAATGGGCTAAAGGAGGAAGTTTCTTTTGCTATCTTTCTAATAATCCATCAGCATTGGCTAGTTGTTGTAGAGTACTTAATGAAATGTCTGAAAATACGTTTAGTAGTACTACTGGAATGACTGGAATTATGACTGGTTCTTGTAATGTAATTACTCTTAATATTAATAGAATTGTTCAGGACTATTGTAAAAAAGATATTTTCTATTCTAGATATAAAGAGTCTGGAAATGTACTATATAATCAAGAGGGATTAAAAGATTATCTTATTTCTATATTAGAAAGAGTTTATAAATATCATATAGCATATAAAACAATGCTTTATGATTTAGAAGAGAAAGGAATGTTTTCTCCTTCTAATGGAGGTTATATTTATATGAAGAAACTTTATTCTACTATTGGACTTATTGGTTATACTGAAGCGGCTCAATTCTTAGGATTAGAAGTTTCTAATAATCAAAAATATATTGATTTCTTAAAATTAATATTTGGAACTGTTAAAGAACAGAATAAAGAACATTCTATTAGAGATAAGAAAAGACCTATTTTATTTAAT